>JAEEGG010002639.1_pt1 | contig 45980 bp, 42 predicted proteins | sample 9134161 | NCBI WGS metagenome assembly JAEEGG01 (sample SAMN16246543, study PRJNA631951) | gut metagenome | biome: gut microbiome; feature: rumen; material: CR-attached | host: Bos | place: Iran: Karaj | collected 2018-10 | reverse complement strand
TGTCGTACCAAGAAACAACCTGAACCTGATAGGTATCGTCGTCGATCTTGCTAACCATGGTCTGAGTAGCGTCGAACAGTGAACCGAACTTCATACCGATGATGTCGCTAGAAACGATCTGATCCTCAGTGTAACCGAAGCTCTCAGTTCCAGCAGCCTTCATGGCAGCGTTGATACCCTCCTTAGTGATGTCCTTACCCTTAACAACGGCAACCAGGATAGTGGTAGAACCTGTAGGAGTCGGAACGCGCTGTGCAGAACCGATCAGCTTACCGTTCAGCTCAGGAATTACCAGACCGATAGCCTTGGCAGCACCTGTTGAGTTAGGAACGATATTCTGAGCACCTGCGCGGCTACGACGGAGGTCACCCTTGCGCTGAGGACCGTCGAGAATCATCTGGTCGCCAGTGTAAGCGTGGATGGTTGACATGATACCGCTAACGATAGGAGCATATGCATTCAGAGCTGCGGCCATAGGAGCCAAGCAGTTCGTGGTGCAAGAAGCAGCTGAGATAACAGTGTCAGCAGGAGTCAGAGTCTTGTGGTTTACATTGTAAACGATAGTAGGCAGATCGTTACCAGCAGGAGCAGAGATAACAACCTTCTTGGCACCAGCCTGAATGTGAGCAGAAGCCTTCTCCTTAGATGTGTAGAAACCTGTGCACTCCAGAACTACGTCAACGCCCAGCTTACCCCAAGGCAGCTCAGCAGCGTTAGGCATAGCATAGATAGTGATCTCCTTACCATCAACGATAATAGAGTTGTCTGTAGCCTCTACAGTGTGCTTGCCCTCACCGAACTTGCCAGCGAAACCACCCTGAGCGGTATCGTACTTCAGCAGGTGAGCGAGCATCTTAGGACTTGTCAAGTCGTTGATTGCTACTACTTCATAACCTTCAGCCTCGAACATCTGACGGAATGCGAGACGACCAATACGGCCAAAACCGTTAATTGCTACTTTTGTCATTTTACTTAATTATTTAAATGGGTTATACCTATAAATTACTAACTTTTTTACCTCTAAATCGAAAATTTTTCTGATTTCGGATGCAAAGTTACAAAATAATTTCTATATTTGCACCATAAATCAATTAAAAATAAAGTAAAAACTTAAAATCGAAAAGTGAAAAGTATGAAAATCGAAGGTGTAAATCCGACGATTGCAAAATACAGATTACAAATCAAACATTAAATATTAAACATTAAACATTTAAAGCTTATGGGATTTATTAAAGAATTCAAGGAGTTTGCCATGAAGGGCAACGTGATGGACATGGCTGTCGGTGTTATCATCGGTGGTGCGTTTGGTAAGATCGTGACCTCTCTGGTGGGCGATGTGCTGATGCCTGCAATCAGTCTGGCTACCGGTGGTATCGACTTTACAAACCTGTTTATAAACCTGAGCGACGATGTGAAGTACAAGACTCTAGCCGAGGCTCAGGAGGCTGGTGCATCGGTACTTGCCTATGGACAATTCCTGCAGAACATACTCGACTTTGTAATCATCGCATTCTGTATCTTCTTGATGCTTAAGGGTATCAACAAGCTCAACCGCAAGAAGGAAGAGCCCGCACCCGAGGCTCCAAAGGGTCCCTCACAGGAGGAACTCCTCACAGAGATTCGCGATCTGCTTAAGAACAAATAATAAAACAAGAATCCCCACTCGCTTTGAGTGGGGATTTTAATTATGGCTGACTAATTTAGTCCTTCCGTCTTTCGTCATTTATCGTCAGCAAATATACGATATATCTCCGAAAGTTGCAAGTGCCATTTTGGATTTCACGGACAATCAGGTTAATTTTTCTCCAAAATCCACCAATTTAACTAAAATTAAAATAATAATCAGCCAAAAGTTCTCACTTCCAGCTGATTATCAGATATTTAAGTTACATTTTGTCGCTTATTCCCACTCGATTGTTGCGGGTGGTTTTGACGAGATGTCATAGCATACGCGATTCACTCCGCGTACCTTATTAATAATCTCGTTCGATACCTTAGCCAGGAACTCGTATGGCAGATGTGCCCAGTCGGCTGTCATGGCATCGGTTGATGTCACAGCACGCAGAGCTACCGGGTGTTCGTATGTGCGCTCATCGCCCATAACACCTACACTGCGGACTGTAGAAAGCAGGATAGCTCCAGCCTGCCAAACCTGATCGTAGAGCGAAACCTCAATCTCTCCATCCTTCATATCTGCAGGTATACCAGCGGCAAGTACCTTGCGAGCCTCTTCGCCAGAGAGTTTCACCTTGAAATTGCGAAGACCCTGGATGTAGATATCATCTGCATTCTGCAGAATCTCCACTTTTTCACGAGTGATATCACCAAGTATGCGGACAGCAAGTCCTGGACCTGGGAACGGGTGACGGGTAATCAGGTGCTCAGGCATACCCATCTGTCTACCTACTCTACGAACCTCATCCTTAAACAACCACTTAAGTGGCTCGCAGAGCTGCAGGTGCATCTCCTTGGGCAGCCCACCTACGTTGTGGTGACTCTTGATTACCTTACCAGTGATATTCAGGCTCTCGATACGGTCGGGATAGATAGTACCCTGACCCAGCCACTTGGCATCGGTTATCTTCTTAGCTTCGGCATTAAACACCTCTACAAAGTCGCGACCGATTATCTTACGCTTCTGCTCGGGATCGGTTACACCAGCCAGATCGCTGAAGAACTTCTCGCTGGCATCTACACCTATCACGTTGAGTCCCAGCACCTTGTAGTCTTCCATCACCTGGGTAAACTCGTTCTTGCGCAGCATACCGTGGTCAACGAAGATACAGGTCAGACGGTTGCCGATAGCCTTGTTTAGTAGCACAGCAGCTACTGATGAATCTACACCTCCCGACAGACCGAGTATCACGCGGTCGTTGCCCAACTGTTCCTTGAGTTCAGCAACAGTAGTCTCAACAAACGATGCAGCACTCCACTCCTGCTTACTTCCGCAGATGTCTACTACGAAGTTCTTCAGGAGTTGTGTACCCTGCAACGAGTGGAAAACCTCGGGGTGGAACTGCACTGCCCATACTGGCTGCTTGGTGCTGGCAAAGGCTGCATTCTTCACGTCCTTAGTACTGCCAATAACCTCGAAATCGCTGGGGATGGCGGTGATGGTGTCACCATGACTCATCCACACCTGCGAACCCTTCTCGAATCCCTTAAACAGAGGGTTGTCGAGATTGATAGTCTCCAGGTTGGCACGTCCATACTCGCGAGAGTCAGCTTTCTCTACCTTACCACCCAGGGTGTGACTGATGAACTGGGCACCATAGCAGATACCCAACACAGGTACACGTCCAACAAACTGTGAAAGGTCGACCTTGAATGCTTCAGGATCGTGTACCGAGTAGGGCGAACCACTCAGGATAACACCGATCACCGAAGGGTCGTCCTTAGGGAATTTGTTGTAGGGCAGAATCTCGCAGAAGGTGTCCAGCTCGCGCACTCGGCGACCAATCAGCTGAGTGGTCTGCGAACCGAAATCCAAAATAATAATCTTCTGTGTCATACTATATAATTAATAATTTAGAATTCTGAATTCAGAGGGAGACAAACTCCTCCGCTTTTTCCAGGGTGTCTAGCTTGCCTACATCCAGCAGGCGCAGATCCTTGGCCTCGTAACCCTTTATCAGATTGTCGCCACATGCCTTCAGATAGAAGTCCATGATGGGGAATCGCTCAGGCCACTCATCCAGCAGTGGTGCCAGCGATGGGTGGAACACGTGGATGCCCGAGAAAGCAAGCTTTCTTAATTGAGAATTCTTGGACGAGCCAAGCGGCCGCTCGACCTGTGGTCGCTTGCAAGGCAAGAAAGCCGAGCGAAGATCAGAGAATTGAGAGATGGGGCCTTTGAGTTCCCCTGTCTCGATGTTAGTCCATCCATGCAGGCGCATGTCATTATCAAACATCAGATAGCGTTTGGTCTTGCGCTCGCTTACTACCAGCAGTGGCGCATCCATTGGCAGAGCGTTCAGGTCGAGATTGCTCAGGATATCCACATTATGTATCAGGATTGGCTCTGACGGGTCGAACAGTGGCAGGGCCTTCTTTATGCCTCCACCTGTCTCGAGTAGCTGGCTTGTCTCATCGCTTATGCGGATGTCCAGGCCAAAGTTGTCGTTGGCCTTTAGATAGTCTGTTATCTGCTCGGCAAAGTGGTGCACATTTACCACTATGCGCTCATAACCTGACTGCTTAAGTTTCTGGATTACGTGCCAAATGAGCGGCTGCCCCCCTACCCTCACCATTGCCTTTGGCATGGTGTCGGTCAGTGGCTTAAGGCGTGTGCCAAGCCCTGCTGCAAATATCATTGCTTGCTTCATTTGCGCACTATGCTTTATTTGGGTTGCAAAGGTAGCAATTTTTTCGGAGATAAAAAAAGAATTGCTCCAAAATATTTCATTTGGAGCAATTTTATCTTTCATTATTACATCATACGTGGACCACCGAAGCCTCCGCCACGAGGACCTCCGCCAAATCCGCCGCCACGAGGACCACCACCAAAGCCTCCGCGACCGCCGCGTCCGCCAGGACCACCAGGACCACCGAAGCCCTGACGTCCAGCCTTACCTCCAAAGAGGTTCAGACGATAGATTACGTGCAGCATGCCATAGCTTGTGATAGCGTTGTAGCTGGTTTCACCTGTCTGCAGGGCAGTAATCGTACGACTAACAGTCGACTGCTCGTGCAGGATGTCGTACAACTGCAGTGAGATTGTAAGTGGCTTACCTCTGAGGAAGCTCTGCGAGATCTGTGCATTCCAGATCAGCTCGTTGGTGTTCATCGAAGCATCGCTGTATCCGCGACGGCTCTGCATGTTCATGTTGGTGGTGAGCGATGTACCCCAAGGAGCAGTAACACCTATCATACCTCCGTATGAGAACTGCCATGTATCCATATTGCTGTTCTTCTGCAACTCGCTGCGCGAACGCATGTAGTTGAGCGATCCGTTGAGCTCAATCTCCAACCAGTCGTTACGGAAGCTGGTAGCCAGACGCTCACCTACTGTCAGCGATGTGGTAACACTTCTCTGCGACTCAGCGTTAAGGCTTGTGCTTACAAAACCTACGTTGTGGTTATATCCCAGGTTGGTGAATGTGTTTACATTGAAATAACCGGTAGAGTCGATAGAGGTATTAAACATGAATCCCATGTTACCGTTCCAGTTACCGTTGATGTTCTCAGGACGTGTGATTGTTCCACCACTTCCGTCTGTATTATAGGTAGTCTTGTTGGCAATCGAGTTAGATGTTGTCGAGAAGTTGATGAATGTCATCACAGCACGCTGGTGCTTCTGGAAGTAGTCGTTGTAGAACAGCTGGAAGTTCTGTGTGAACGATGGCTTCAGACCAGGGTTACCAGTGGTGATACGCAGTGGGTTGCTGTCGTCATACACATCCAGCAGGTCGCTGATCGAAGGCTGCTGACTACGTCCACGATATGTGAAGCGGAGCTGACCGGTCTGTGACTTCTTCCAACGGAAATCAAGTGTTGGGGTGTAGTTGGTCACGGTGCGTGTGGTGTCAGCACGGTATACTCTGCCGTCCGACTTGGTGTAGTCCTGCAGGAAGTGCGACTTCTGTGGAATCACCTGGAAACCTACGTTAAAGTTGTATGCCTTGCGAACGATACGCAGCATTACCTCGCCAGTGTGGGTATAGTTGGTATACTCCGAGAACTTGCTCAGTTTCTCATCCTTATAATAATCCAGTGGCTGAGTCAGAGCATTCAGGTATACATCCCAGTTGCGATACTCAGGGATAATACCGGTATAATTTACATCAGTAAGGCTGTAAGTCTTACGATCGCTCTTGGTGAAGCTGTACTGATAGTTATAGCTGAACTGCAGATATACCTGACGTGCGATAGGCTCGCTATAGGTCAGTCGGGCACTGTATCCCCATCTGTCCTGTGGAGTAACACTATAGCGGTTGGTCATATAAGTAGAGTCGCCTGTCTGCATGTAGTTCATCACCTGGAACAACTCAGAGAAGTTGTTCGACATCGACTTGCTTGCACCCTCGCTCCAGTTGGCATTCAACTGCAGTGTGATGTTACGGCCGTTGTTGCTCAGTCGGCGGTTCAACTGCAACATACCTCTCAGGTTCTTAGAGTCGCTATAGTTGATACCATCCTCTGCGCTATAGTTCTGGGCGATACCGTACTTGCTTGCGATAGTATAAACATCAGCCAGTGGGTCTGTGCTATAGTCAAACGGATTCTTATCGAAAGTTGCACTATTACTGATACTTGCACCGTCGTTAGTGCTGTAGCTGAAGTTAGGACGGAACATGATGTTGGTCATCGAGTCTGGCTGCCACTCTATTCTCATCTGTCCGTTCCAGCTGTCTGAGCGAGAGAAGTTGCGGTTCAGATTGTTGCGGTACTGCGAAGCCTGCTCATTGATAAAGTTTGTGCTGTTACCTTTTGCATAGGTATCGCCATTGCTGTGGTTCCAGCGCACGCTACCGTCAAACTTAAACTTCTCTGTCTTTTCGTAGTTCAGGTTCACACCAGTCATCTTGGTAGCAGTGAGGCCTTGGCGTCCACCGCCAAATCGGCCTCCTCCACCACCACCTGGGAATCCCATATCATTCGTATTATTTGCGTTGGTCATCAGGAATACCTTCATGTCATTCTGCATCACACCACCGAAGATACGGCCAGAGTAACGGTTCTCAGTACCTATACCCAGGTCGGCATTCACCATCACACCCTTGTTCATACCAGCCTTGATACCGAAGTCGAGCACTGTCTCTTCCTCGCCATCCTCGATGCCTGATACACGGGCCAGGTCACTCTTCTGGTCGTATGCCTTGATGCGGTCGATGATATTTGTTGGCAGATTCTTCATGGCAGTCTTGGTGTCGCCAGTCATAAACTCCTTACCGTCCACCAGAATCTTCTTAACCTCCTTACCGTTTATCTTGATAGTTCCATCGTCGCTTACCTCAGCACCTGGCAGTCTCTTTACCAGCTCCTCAACTACCGATCCCTCTGGAGTACGGAATGCAGCGGCATTATATACAAAGGTGTCGGCCTTCAAGGTTACCTTCGAAGCACGTGCAGTAACTGTAGCACCCTTCAGCATGATAGCATCGGGACTCAGCGAGATGGTACCGGCATTGTAACCCTTGCCATCCTTAAGAGTAAACTTCTTGGTGTAGGTCTTAAATCCCACGTAGGTAATCTTCAGTGTGTAGGTTCCATCGCCAGGAGCTGTCACACGGAATGCACCGTCGGTATTTGTCACTCCGTTGGCTACAACTTTCTCGCCCGAGAGAATAGAGGCGGTAGCCTGGATAACAGCGTCTTGAGTATCCTGCTCAATCACCTTACCTTGTACCACGCGCTGTGCGTGTACTGACAGAACCGCTAGCATTGCGGTGGTCATCAATAGAACTAATCTTCTCATTTTCTACTTTTTTCTATGTTTTTTTGAAAGTTTGACGCACATTCAGAAAAAAAGTTTAATGCATACACTACTTTTTTGTTATATTTGTTACGTTTTATAAAAATTATGATTATCTTTGCACGCAGAAAAAAATCGAAATTGTCAACTGGACAACCAGAAAATGAGTCAACAGAAAGTAATTATATCCCAGCAGTTGGATGCTACGCTCAAAGAGGCTATCTCTGAGTGTGAGCGCGATATGATATTCGTGTTGGCCGATGAGACCACAGCCAAGTGCTGTCTGCCTGTTGTCAGTGCGTTCGATTACCTGAAAGGTGCCAAGGTCATCATCATCCAGGCTACCGATACCCATAAGGATCTTGATTCGCTGAGCCATGTCTGGCAGGAGTTGAGCGAGGGCGGTGCCACACGTCACACCTTATTAATAAATATAGGTGGCGGCATGGTTACCGATCTTGGTGGTTTCGCAGCTTCTACATTCAAGCGCGGCATCAACTATATCAATATCCCTACCACCCTGTTGGCTATGGTCGACGCTTCGGTAGGCGGAAAGACTGGTATCAACTTCTGTGGACTTAAAAACGAGATTGGTGTGTTCAACAATGCCAAGAGCGTTATCCTCGATACAGAATTCCTGAAGACTCTCGATACAGAGAACATGCTCTCTGGCTATGCTGAGATGCTTAAGCACGGACTGATCTCGAATGATGATATGCTTAACGAGCTGTTGGCATTCGATATCGAGAAGCCCGATCTGGAGCAGCTCCAGCGCATGGTTGCCGATTCAGTAGCTGTAAAACAGCGCATCGTGACCGAGGATCCTACCGAGAAGGGTATCCGCAAGGCGCTTAATCTGGGTCATACCGCAGGTCATGCCTTCGAGTCGTTTGCCCTCAAGCACAGTCCTGTACTGCATGGCTATGCTGTGGCATGGGGACTGATAGTAGAACTATATCTGAGTGCCATCAAGACTGGTTTCCCCAGCGACAAGATGCATAAGACAGCCAGATTCATTCTGGAGCATTATGGTAAAATGAACATCACGTGCGATGACTACCCCACACTGTTGGAACTCATGACGCACGATAAGAAAAATACAGCTGGCATCATCAACTTCACGCTTCTGGGCGATGTGGGCGATATCCTCATCAATCAGACGGCCACGAAGGATGAGATCTATGAGGCGTTCGACTTCTATAGAGAGAGCTAGCTTTGATCGTATGTGTGATTAACCAATCAACTTAATAGACCTAATCATATTACTAACTAATCAGGGTAGGACTGCTCGCGAGAGTAGTCCTATCTATTTATGTTCTTCTGTTCTTTTTATCAAAAAATTAAATCGAGGATTTTTTGGCGGGCGGGCTTGCCCGTTTCGGTTAGGGGGATCTGGTCTATGTGCTGGTATAGTTTCGGGCGATGATACTTTGGCAGGTGCTCTTCGCAGATGGCTTTCATCTCGTCTGTGTCACCTTCTGTCAACAGCACCACTATCTCTCCAAACTTCTCATCTTTCTTCTTACTTATTATATAAGGTACGCGTGCGTAGGGTTTCAGTTCGCGCTCCACCTCTTCTATCTGGATTTTTATTCCTCCAGAACATATCACATTGTCCTTGCGACCCAGCACACGGAATCTGCCGTCGGGTTTCAGTTCTACTATATCATTCGTCGTGAGCGTGTCAGCACAAACCTCTGGAGCATCTATCACCAGACAACCTCCATCTGTGGTGCTGAGTTTTACCGTGGGGAATGGCATGTACCACTCTGATGCCTCAGGGCCGGAGATACGTCGCAATGCGATATGCGACAGGGTCTCTGTCATGCCATAGGTGCTCCATACTGCATTGGGGAACGTTCTGAGTTCCGCCTCCATAGCATCATCTATGGCCCCACCACCTATTATCAGATGTCGTATTGCCATCAGTCGTTCCTTCTCCTCAGGCACCTGCAATGAGTTATACACCTGCATCGGCACCATCGCCGCAAAGTCAATATAAGGATGATTCGCTCGGCTCTCTTGCCTTGCAAGCGAGCACAGGTCAAGCGGATGCCCGCAGGGCTCCACTTCTATCAACTTGAGCCCTCGCTCTATTGAGCGAACTATCATCATCTTGCCAGCGATATAGTCGGTACTCATACATAGCAGTGCTGTATCGCCAGGTTTCAGTCCCAGGAAGTCACAAGTTATGCGTGCAGAATTCAGCATCCTGCGCTTCTCCACCATCATACGTTTAGGCTCCCCGGTACTACCCGAAGTCTTCACCTCCACATACTCCGAATCATTATACCACTCCTCAATAAACTTCTTCATATTTTTTTTGATAATAAGAACATAAGAACATATTTTTTTCCTACACACCGCGCAGCCTTATTTATGTTCTTATGTGCTTTTTATCTAAAAACAACATGTCGCCCTTTATTTCCATTGGCATGGGGATATTATCTGTAAACAACTGTCCTGTGCCTAAGCCTTGCGGCATAGTGATGTGGTCGCCATATACATCTGCGGCAAACTGGGCGATGGCATTCAGTCCGATGTTGCTTTCGAGGGCTGATGTTATCCACGAGCCAATGCCCAGGTCCTTGGCGATATTTATCCACTCTCTGCATCCCATCATGCCACCGTGTAGCGATGGCTTCAGGATGATGTATCGTGGTTTTATTATCTCGAGCATATGGCGTTTCATCTCTGGGTCGTTCACACCTATCAGTTCCTCATCGAGTGCGATAGGCAGTGGTGACTCTCTGCAGAGTTCCGCCATATATGCCCACTGGCCCTGTTTGATGGGCTGCTCTATCGAGTGGATATTATACTGCGACAGCAACTCGAGTTTATACAGAGCCTCATCGTATGTAAAACCGCCATTGGCATCCAGTCGCAGTTCCACCTCGTGATGCGAGAAGCGCTCACGGATACGTTTCACCAGATCAAACTCCTTCTCAAAGTCGATGGCACCTATCTTCAGCTTCACGCAACGGAAGCCCAGTTTCAGTTTCTCCTCCATGCGCTGTAACATCTCCTCGTAGTTACCCATCCACACCAGTCCGTTGATGGGTATGCCGATCTCGCCTCGCGAAAAGGCATTGTCGAAAAGAATACTTCTGCCATCTTCCTTATTACTTCTTAAATCGAGCAGTGCCATCTCCAGACCGAACAGCATCGATGGATAGTCGCGCATGGCGTCATAGTCTATCTCGCCCGTCTCGCAAAAACGTTCGCAGGCACGCTTCAGCAAAGCCTCGTAATCCTCATCAGGCATCGCATCGCAACTCAGGTCAGGCAATGGTGCGCACTCACCCACTCCATGCTTATCTCCATCGCTCAGATGTATAAGCCATATCTTGCGAGTTAAATAAACCCCGCGAGAAGTCCCCGCGGGTTGCTTAAAATGGAGCACTCGCTCCTCTATCTCGTACTTCAATTCTTTAATTTTTTAATTCTTACATTTTTACATTCTTCCTACGGAAGTTTCGGATATTTCTTGAAGTTTGGTTTGCGCTTTTCTAGGAAGGCTTTGCCTCCCTCTTGGGCTTCATCCAGGAAGTAATACAGCATGGTGGCATCGCCGGCCAGTTCCTGTATACCAGCCTGACCATCCAACTCTGCATTCAGGCCGGCCTTGATCATACGCAGGGCCAGTGGCGAACGTTCCATCATGATCTCTGCCCACTCCACACACTCATCTTCCAGTCTGTCAATGGGCACTACCTTGTTCACCATACCCATCTCCTCAGCCTCCTTGGCTGTGTACTGGCGGCACAGGAACCATATCTCGCGGGCCTTCTTCTGACCCACGATTCGTGCCAGGTAGCTGGAACCGAATCCTGCATCAAATGAACCCACCTTAGGACCGGTCTGACCAAAGATAGCATTCTCCGAGGCGATAGTCAGGTCGCACACCAGGTGCAACACGTGTCCGCCACCTATGGCATAACCGTTCACCATCGCAATCACGGGCTTGGGCAGTCTGCGAATCTGCATCTGCACATCCAGCACGCTCAGTCTTGGCACACCCTCTTCGTCAACATATCCTCCACGACCTTTCACGTGCATATCACCACCACTGCAGAAGGCATGCTTCACGTCAGCCAGAGTCTTACCCTCGGGCACCTCACTCATAGCTCCGGTAAGCAGCACCACACTTATATCCTGCATCTCGCGACACATCGCAAAAGCCTGACTCAACTCCCAAGTGGTCTTAGGAGTAAAAGCGTTACGATATCTCGCACGGTTGATGGTTATCTTCGCGATACCATTATATTCCTCAAAAAGTATTTCCTTAAACTCTCTTATCGTTTGCCAGTTTCTCATTTTTCAATATCTGATAATATGATTTTATAATACGCTCATCCTCTACTGGATCGGTAAAGATCTCGAGCAGAACCGGACGAGTAGATTTCTTGTTCAACAGCGAGTCGATACCCTTCTGCATCTCCTCCATATTGGTAGCCTTCAGGTAGCGTATGTTGTTCTGCTTGCAGATGCCCTGGGCTGTAGTCTGATGCGCACCCGAGATAAAGCTGTCGCGGACAGGACTCTTCTCCAGCCCCTTCAGCATATTGAAGATGGCACCCTTACCGTTGTTCAGCACTATGATGTGCAGGTTACCGTTCAGGTTCTGGTTCCACAGAGCGTTCTGATCGTAGAAGAAACTCAGGTCGCCCAGCACACACAGCACCTTCTCATCGCCGGTAACTATCGAACATCCTGCCGCAGTCGACAGTGAACCATCGATACCGTTCACACCACGGTTACAGAACACATAGTGCTTGGCATACATGTTGGCCAGGCGGATAGGACTGCTGTTGCCATAGTGGATATAGCGATAGAGGGCCTTACCCAGCTTATCCTCCAGATACTTCACTGCCGCCATCTGCGAATACGCAGGTTCAAACTTCATTGCTCGATATGCTGCCAGTCGTGTAGCCTGGTCCCAACGGGCCTTGAATGTGGCTGTAGAACTGATGGCCTTAAACTTGATGGCATTCACCAGGTCTTCGATGACATCAGCTGCACTACCCTCTATCACACCATACAGTTGCATCGATGTATCGTGTATGCTACCGTCCTCTGTCACTGCCCAGATGTGCACATCCTTCAGTCCGCGCAACCATTTCTTCATGCGCTTGCTCACCAGTGTGTCACCCAGATACAGCACAAAGTCGGGCTGATATGCAGGGTTGTCGCCAAGCACGTGTATCACCTCGTCGAAGTTGGTTCCTCCCTTGCCCACACTCAGCGACTCGTGTACCACCACAGCACACTGCGAGAGCATGAAGAGCTCCTGCGGAATCAGCTCCTCTGTCGACATCTGTCCTATCACCACCATTGGCTTCTTGGCCGCGGCAAACTGTCCTGCACACTCCAGTGATATCAGCGACTGATTACATCTCGGTGTCAACAGTCGTATCACGCGCTCCTCAGGCAGTTTCTCCACGTTGTATTCGAACAGTGGCTCCGATATGGGCACGTTGATGTGCACAGGGCCGCAACCATGATGGCGGGTCTCGTTCAGAGCCTCGTTTATCAGGCGATTGCAGTACCAGTGCATCTCGTCGTCGGTTGGCTCTGGCAGACTCACAGCCTTCTTCACAAACCGTCCCAGTGCATCCTTCTGTGGCAGTGTCTGTCCGTCCAACTGGTCTATCCACTGCTCAGGTCTGTCGGCCGAAATCACTATCAGCGGCATGTGCTGATAGTAAGCCTCAGCCACGGCAGGTGCCAGGTTCAGCAGGGCAGTACCCGATGTAACGCAAACCACCACTGGTCTGTGCAGCACCTGAGCCATACCCAGTGCATAGAATCCCGCACTGCGTTCATCTGTCACAGGATAGCACTCGATATCAGGACACTCGTTCAGGTTGTGCACGATAGCCGAGTTGCGACTACCAGGACAAACCACTGCGTATCTCACTCCATGAGCCACCAACAGGCTGGTCAGGATATTTACGTTTTCCTTACTACTATACATATATTAATCTTTTCATTGTTTCCATTTTTGCTTCGGTCTCTTGCCACTCCTGCTCCTCGGTGCTGTCTTTCAGCAGTCCGCCTCCGGCATACAGGTGACACTTGTCGCCATCTATATTCATACACCTCAGCGATACATACAGATGGGTGTCGTCCATATTCAGCGGCCCCATAAATCCGCTATAGTATCTGCGTGGTGTATGCTCGTTCTTCACTATGAAGTTGAATGCCTCGCGCTTGGGCAGTCCGCACACAGCTGGTGTGGGATGCAGTGCCTGCAGCACGTCGCCTATGTGGTCGTTATCAGCCAACTTAAACGTGAAGTCGCTCCTCAGGTGCACCAGGTTGGCAGCACGCACTGTCCTTGGACCCTCCTCTCTGAAGTCGCCAGTAAACTGTTCCAGACACTCCGTGATGTATGTTGCCACTATGCGCTGCTCCTGAATGTTCTTTGTGCTCCAGGTCAGAGTCTCGCCTTCGCCATTCAGTTGGTCGCCCTCCAGTTTCATTGTTCCTGCCAGTGCGATGGTGCGCCAGTCTTGGGCCTTGCCGTCCAACAGTATCTCCGGTGTGGCAGTGAGCCAGCATCCCGTCTGTGGAGTCTCCACCAGAGCGATGAACAATCGTGGGTACATCTCGCATGCCTTGTAAAACAGGTCCATCTTCTCCACGCCTATAGGCATCTTCTCATCAGCACATCGCGCCAGCACTATCTTCCTGAAATTCCCATTCTCCAGTTGCGAGTGATAATTGGCAAAATCGATTTTATAATAATCAGCCCCTTTTTTTATGTTTCTTAAACTTATGTTTCTTATGTTCTTATTATCTAAAAAACCGTTCTTGTTATCTAAAGAAACCCGTTCTGGCTCCCCTTGGATAAGCACCACAGGCTGGTCGCCCTTCACTTCAAATGGCGCTACAACAAAACCCTTTTTTCCATTCAACTCTGTCAAAGAATTCAGCTCCACTGGGTCACCTGCTTTCTGGCGGATGATTGTGGCGTGGTCTTCATGGGGTAGTCGGTATATCGCGTATGCTTGCATCACTTCTTCTGTTTGATTACATAGTTAGTTACTCGCACACTCGATATCAGTTCACCCGCAGTGTCCTTTATTTCCACATTCCACACGTGCAGCGTTTTTCCCTTGTGCTGCATCTTGGCGTATGCTGTCACGGTGTCTCCTTCTACCACAGCCTTCACATGACTCCCGCTCACCTCTATGCCTACGCAGGCACATCCGGGACATAATGCCGACGATGCAACACCTGCCAGATTCTCAGCTAGAGCCAGCGATGCGCCACCACTCAGAAACCCGAATGGCTGACGATTTCGCTCATCAACTTTCATTCTCGCCATACAAGTATCAACCTCGGGAGTGGAAATAAACTCCATCCCGAGGGCTGTACTTAAATTCGGCTTCGCGTTAATTATATCTACTATCTTATCTACGTTCATTATCTTTTTCTTTGATAATAAGAACATAAGAACATATTTTTATCAACCACATGTAGCGCAGCCTTTTTTTGTTCTTTTGTTCTTTTTATCTAAATCCCTTTTATGTTCTTCTTATCTAAAACTACTTAAACAGCGAGTACTCTGGTACGCTCCATGCCAGTGCACTGGCACCAAGCACATCACGCTCGCGGTCATCAAGCTTCGACACCAGCATCTTTACTTTTCCTCGCAGGTTGCCGAACACGTGGTCCTCAAACGACTGGCATGTAGGATCAATCAACCACTTGCCGGCATGCGATATTCCACCTGTCAGGATGATGGCCTCCGGGTCTACTATCGATGCATAGTTGGCCAGTCCCAAGCCCAGGATCTCTCCTGTTCTGCGATAAACCTCGATGGCCAGCTCGTCGCCCTGGTCGCAACACTCCTTGATGGTACGTGGCGATATCTTCTCCAGTTCACGCATCAGCGATGGTTTGTCGCTCTCTGCCATCACCTCGTGTGCCGTGTTTATTATACCATTGGCACCTGCATATGCCTCCAGACATCCATTGTGTCCACATCCACACTTGCGTCCGTGGTTCACCACACAGGTATGTCCGAACTCTCCTGCATAGCCGTTATGACCGGTATGGTCATCGCCAGCCGAGAAGAAACAGCTGCCCAGTCCTACACCCAGACTCAAGATGATGAAGTTTTTCATACCGTGTGCACATCCGAAGGTATACTCACCCAGAGCACTCACGTGGGCATCGTTCGATAGTCCCACTGCCAGACCTATACGGTCTCTCAGCATGGCACTCAGGGGCACAATACCCTTCCATGGCAGGTTGGCAGCATTCTCGATACATCCTGATACCGAACTGGCACTAGGCGAACTCATACCTATCGAACGTATGGTCTCGTAGCCGCCGTTAGCCTCTACCATGTTAACGATCTTGTCGCTCAGGGCTGTCACGAAGTTGTTCACATCTGGATAGTCGCTGGTCAGGAAGTGCTCCTCCGCCAGTATGTTTCCACGGATATCCACAATTGCATAGGTCGTACTCTCATTACTGATGTCTACGCCCACCACCCTTGTTTTAATCTGATACTCCTCCATATCTTATTGGTCTAGTAATATTACTTAAACAACGAATATTCCTTCACGTCCCATGCCAGTGCGCTTGCTCCCAGCACGTCTCGCTCACCTTCCTTCAGGATCGATACGAGTATTCGGGTCTTGTTCTTGATGTTGTGGAACACGTGCTCCTCAAACGATGCACGCATAGGTTTCAGCAACCATTTTCCGGCCTGGGTCATGTCGCCGGTCAGTATGATTGCCTCAGGATTCAGCACCGAAGCATAGTTGGCCAGGCCCAGTCCCAGTATTTCGCCCGTACGACGGAACACCTCGATAGCCACCTTGTCACCCGTGTAGCAGCAGTCGGCTATGCTCTTTATGCTCAGCTCTGTCAGTTCGCTCAGCATTGTGGGCTCCTTGCTCTCTGCTATCAGCTCCTCGGCAGTCTTTATCACTCCCTTCTCCGAGCAGTATGTCTCCAGACAACCCTTGTTTCCGCAACCGCACTGTCGTCCGTTCACCTCCACGCAGGTATGTCCCACCTCACCTGCAAAACCGTTGTATCCCAGGTGTGGCTGACCGTTTGAGAAGAAGCAGCTGCCCAGTCCGCCGTGACTTATCGATACCACCACAAAGTCCTTCATGCCGTGTGCACTGCCGTACGATTTCTCGCTCAGAGCAGTGATATGCGCATCGTTGGCCACTGCCACTGCCAGTCCCAGCTGGTCGCGCAGCATCGCAGCCAGAGGTATCACGCCCTTCCATGGCAGGTTGGCCGCATTCTCTATGCAACCGGTCACCGAGCTCGCGCTGGGTGCACTCACACCTACCGAACGTATCATGTCGTAGCCACCGTTCTCCTCAACCAGTGCCACCACCCTTTCGCAGAGGGCCGATACATACTCGTTTATATCCATGTAGTCACTGGTCAGAAAGTAGTCCTGTGCCACTATCTCACCCCTGATGTCAACCACAGCATAAGTGGTGCGGTCCACACGTATGTCGATACCAACCACACGGGTCTTGATTTTATCTACGGTTTCTACAGCGTCTTTTCTGTCGTCCATTTCCATATCTCTATTCTTATTTAAATAGTGAATACTCTCTTACCTCCCATGCCAGTACGCTTGCGCCCAGCACATCGTTCTCCACGCGGTCGTCCTCTGATATCAGGAACTTTATCTTGCCGCATGTATTGTGGAACACGTATCTGTCGAACATCTCCTTGGCAGGTTCGAACAGCCATTTTCCTGCTCTCGATATACCTCCGGTAAAGATAAACGCCTCAGGGTCTACCATCGATGCATAGTTGGCCAGACCCAGTCCCAGTATCTCTCCTGTACGACGATATACCTCGATAGCCAGCTCGTCGCCCTTGTCGCAGCACTCCTTGATGGTACGTGGCGAGAGCTTCTCCAGTTCGCGCATCATCGATGGCTTCTGCGACATCTGCATCAGCTCCTTGGCAGTAGCTATGATACCCTTGGCAGCAACGTATGTCTCCAGACAGCCCTTGTTGCCGCAACTGCACTGGCGACCATCATTTACCATGCACGTATGACCTATCTCACCGGCAAATCCGTCGTTGCCCTTGTGTATCATTCCGTTCGAGAACAAGCAACTGCCTATACCGCTGCCCATGGTCATCACCACAAAGTCGCGCATGCCCCTGGCCAGTCCGTAGGTATGCTCGCCCAGAGCTCTCACGTCGGCATTATTAGCCACAGCCACAGCAAATCCTGTACGGTCTCTCAGCAGAGCTCCCAGCGGTATGATACCCTTCCAGGGCAGGTTGGGCGCATTCTCTATGCTGCATGTCATGAAGTTGGCGCTCGGAGCACTTATTCCCACCGATCTTATGCTCTCATATCCGCCGTTATGGTCTATCAGGTCCATCAGCCGCTCACTCAGAGCCGCCACAAACTGGGTAGCATCAGGATAGTCCAATGTCGGGAAACTATCCATCGCTATCACCACACCCCTCACGTCAACGATGGCGTAAGTTGTGGCGTCAAGACTGATGTCAATGCCTATTACACGTTTCTTAATTATCTCTTGTTCCATCAAAGTGTCTTCAGTTATCGTGCAGCAAATATATACTTTTTTTTGGTATTGAGCAAATCTTTCCTATTTTTTTTGCAAATATTTACCCGAATCTTGCATTTTTCGAGAAATTTCCGTAACTTTGCACCCATAAAATTGAAATATTCGAATATTAAAGATGAACATTTTAGAGTTAAGCGAACAGGAAATCGGAAGGCGTCAGAGCCTTCAGGAGCTCCGTGCGATGGGTATCGATCCATATCCCGCAGCCGAGTTCCCTACCAATGCATTCAGCACAGAAATCAAGGAGAATTTCAAGGATGACGAAGAGCGTGAAGTTGTTATCGCAGGCCGTATGATGAGCCGTCGTGTGATGGGTAAGGCCTCATTTGCCGAGCTTCAGGACTCAAAGGGTCGCATCCAGGTTTATATCACCCGCGACGATATCTGTCCGGGCGAGAACAAGGACTTATATAATAATGTATTTAAGCGTTTGCTCGATATTGGCGATTTCATCGGTGTTAAGGGTAAGGTATTCCGCACCCAGACTGGCGAGATTTCAGTTCACGCCTCTGAGCTCACACTGCTTTCTAAGAGCCTCAAGCCACTGCCTATCGTTAAGTATAAGGACGGTGTGGCCTACGATAAGTTTGATGATCCCGAGTTGCGTTATCGCCAGCGCTATGTCGACCTGGTGGTCAACGAGGGCGTAAAGGACACCTTCCTTAAGCGTGCCACTATCATCCGCACCATGCGTAGCATTCTCGACAATGCCGGATATACTGAGGTCGACACACCTATCCTGCAGAGCATCGCAGGTGGTGCATCAGCCCGCCCGTTCATCACCCATTTCAATGCTCTCAATCAGGATATGTACATGCGTATCGCTACAGAGCTGTACCTCAAGCGCCTTATCGTAGGTGGTTTCGAGGGTGTTTACGAGATGGGTAAGAACTTCCGCAACGAGGGTATGGACAAGACTCACAACCCAGAGTTCACCTGCATGGAGCTCTACGTCAGCTATAAGGACCTGCTGTGGGGTATGACCTTCACCGAGAAGATGCTTGAGCAGATCTGTACTGCCGTTAACGGCAAGCCCGAGGTTGAGATCGATGGCAACATCATCTCGTTCAAGGCTCCGTTCCGCCGCCTGCCTATCCTCGATGCTATCAAGGAGAAGACCGGTTTCGACTGCGATGGCAAGACAGAGGACGAGATTCGTCAGTTCTGCCTCTCTAAGGGCATGGATGTAGACGAGACCATGGGTAAGGGTAAGCTCATCGACGAACTCTTTGGCGAGTTCTGCGAGGGCACATTTATCCAGCCTACCTTCATTACCGACTATCCTGTTGAGATGTCGCCACTTACCAAGATGCACCGCTCTAAGCCCGGTCTCACCGAGCGTTTCGAGCTGATGGTCAACGGTAAGGAGCTGGCCAATGCATATTCTGAGCTCAACGATCCTATCGATCAGGAGGAGCGTTTCATCGAGCAGATGAAGCTTGCCGACAAGGGCGACGACGAGGCTATGATCATCGATCATGACTTCCTGCGCGCTCTGCAGTACGGTATGCCTCCTACGTTTGGTATCGGTATCGGTATCGACCGTCTGGTAATGCTGATGACAGGTAAGTTCGCTATTGGCGAGGTAATGCTGTTCCCACAGATGAAGCCTGAGAAGAAGATTCCTCAGTCGACTGTAGCTGAGTGGGCCGAGATTGGTGTTCCCGAGGATATCGTCCCTGTACTCCGCAAGGCAGGTTTCAACCTGATTACAAACATCAAGGACGAGAAGCCCCAGGGCCTCCAGCAGAAGCTCGGCGAGATCTTCAAGAAGTACAAGCTAGAGTTGGCGAAGCCAAGCGTCGACGAAGTCGCCGCCTGGATCGAAAAGGCTAACATTTAATGTTTAATGTTTAACGTTTAATGTACTGATGTACGACGTAGGAAGGATAGCGATAATCGGAGGTGGCAGCTGGGCAACAGCTATAGCCAAGATTGTGGTGAGTCACACTCACCATATCGGTTGGTATATGCGTCGCGATGACCGTATCGAGGACTTCCGTCGCATGGGTCACAACCCCGCCTACCTCACCAGTGTCCACTTCAATATCGATGAGATCAACTTCGATAGCGACCTGAACCGTATTGCCCAGCAGTACGATACACTGGTGTTTGTCACCCCTTCGCCTTACCTCAAGAGTCATCTCAAGAAGTTGAAGACGCGTATACGCGACAAATTCATACTGACTGCTATTAAGGGTATCGTGCCTGATGAAAACCTCGTATGTAGCGAGTATTTTCATCAGGTCTACGATGTGCCTTACGAGAATCTCGCTTGCATCGGTGGTCCTTCTCATGCCGAGGAGGTTGCACTCGAGCGTCTCAGCTATCTCACCGTGGGTTGTGCCGACCGTGAGAAAGCCCAGGCCTTCTGCGATGTATTGTCGAGCGATTATATCAAGACCAAGACATCAACCGATGTCGTTGGTATCGAGTATTCTTCCGTTCTGAAGAATGTCTACGCCATTGCCGCCGGTATCTGCAGCGGACTGAAGTATGGCGACAATTTCCAAGCCGTACTTATGGCCAATGCCGTACAGGAGATGAATCGTTTCCTCACAGCTGTCTATCCATTGGATCGTAATGCTTACGATAGCGTTTATCTTGGAGATTTGTTAGTTACGGGTTATAGTAATTTCAGCCGTAACCGCACTTTTGGTACGATGATTGGTAAGGGCTACAGTGTTAAGAGTGCCCAGATTGAGATGGAGATGATTGCAGAGGGTTACTTCGGCACCAAGTGTATGAAGGAGATCAACCGTCATTGTCACGTCAACATGCCTATCCTTGATGCAGTGTATAACATCTTATACGAACGCATCGCCCCCCAGATCGAAATCAAACTTCTTACGGATTCGTTCAGATAAGGAGAGCATCAGCCAACTGCTCCAGCAGGGGCTCGTCAGCGGGTTTCATGCGCGAGCGGATGGTTACCATGGGCTCGATTATCTCGCAGTCCTTCATAGCCTCTATCATTGTGCGCATTACCTTTCCTGCGGTGGGTGCCCAACTGCCGTTTTCTATGATGGCAAACTTACGCTTCTGGTAGTTCTTGATTTGCAGGTGATACAGGAAGTCGTGCATCACGGGGAACACGCCTGCATCGTAGCTCGATGCTGCTACAACCACCTTTGGATAGCGGAAGGCATCCTCGATGACCTCGGCCATATCCTCACGGCTCAGGTCGCTTACAACTACCTTAAAATCTTCAGTCCTTGCATCCTTCAATTCTTCAATTTTTCCTCGAAGGATTTCCCCTAAGCGCTCAGCAGCCTTGGCTGTTCCACCATGAATGCTGGCATAGGCGATGAGTATTCCCTCGCTCTCGGGCTCGTATTTGCTCCAGGTGTCATAGAGTTTGACAGCTGCTGCCAAAGGTTCGCCCTTCAGTACAGGACCGTGCAGCGGACAGATAGCCTGCACATCCAGAGCGGCCAGCTTTTTGATCACCATCTGCACCTGAGAGCCGTATTTTCCGCAGATATTAAAGTAGTATCTGCGCGCCTCGCATGCCCAGTCGTCAGTCTCGTTCACCAGCGCACCAAACTTGCCGAAACCATCGGCACTAAACAGCACCTTGTCGGTGGTGTCATAACTCATTATCACCTCCGGCCAGTGTATCATTGCTGCACCGATAAACTGCAGTGTATGCTTGCCCAGTGGCAGTGTGTCACCCTCTTTCACGGTGATTACTCGTCCTGTAAAGTCCACGCCATCAAAGAAATTGGCCAGCATCTTTACAGCCTGAGCGCTGCACACCAGTTGCACTCCGGGATAAGTCTCCAGCATCCAGGCTATCAGTGCCGAGTGGTCGGGCTCCATGTGGTGAGCCACCAGATAGTCCGGCTGGCGTCCGTTCAAGGCTTTAACGAGGTTTGCCTTCCACTCCTCACCCTTACGGGCATCGGCTGTGTCCAACACTGCAATCTTCTCATCTTCAATGAGATACGAGTTATAACTCATGCCCTCGGGCACCACATACTGACTCTCAAACAGATCGATGTCCAGATCGTCTACACCGATGTACTTTATGCTGTCGCTTATCATATTCATTGTCTTTTTTCTTTGTCCCTGATATTTTTTTAGTCTCTGCGGAAAATATCACGCGTATATACCTTCTCCTCTACGTCGTCCAGCGCAGTGTCGTAGCGGTTGGCGATGATGGCATCGCTCTGGCGCTTGAATGCCTCCAGATCGTTCACCACCTTCGAACCGAAGAACAGGTCACCGTCCTTCAGTGTGGGCTCGTATATTATCACGTTGGCGCCCTTGCCCTTCACGCGCTTCATTATGCCCTGGATGGCACTCTGGCGGAAGTTGTCGCTGTTGCTCTTCATTGTCAGGCGGTATACACCGATGGTAACATCCTTCTCGGCCTTCTCGTTCCAGTCGCTGCTGCCGGTGTAGTATCCAGCCTTGCGCAGCACCTCGTCGGCTATGAAGTCCTTACGTGTGCGGTTACTCTCCACGATGGCCGTCATCATGTTCTGTGGCACGTCGGCATAGTTGGCCAGCAACTGCTTGGTATCCTTTGGCAAACAGTATCCGCCGTATCCGAAGCTCGGGTTGTTATAGTGCGTTCCGATACGTGGATCCAAACCAACACCCGAGATGATAGCCTGGCTGTCCAGTCCCTTCACCTCAGCGTAAGTGTCCAGCTCGTTGAAGTAGCTCACGCGCAGTGCCAGATATGTGTTGGCAAACAGTTTTACGGCTTCAGCCTCGGTCATACCCATAAACAGCGTGTCGATATCCTCCTTGATGGCGCCCTCCTGCAGCAGTTTGGCGAATGTCTTCGCGTTCTGCTCTGCATCAGAATTGCTGATGGCCTCGATGGCAGCATTCTCCTCGTCCCACTTTTTGTTGCGGTCGGCAGGCAGTATCTTTGGGTATCCCACGATTATGCGGCTGGGGTACAGATTGTCGTACAAAGCCTTGCTCTCGCGCAGGAACTCCGGCGAGAACAGCAGGTTGAACTTCTTTCCCTTCAGTGTTGGGTCGGTCAGGAATTTCAGTGCGTACTTCACATACAAGCTGCGGCAGTATCCCACTGGGATGGTACTCTTTATCACCATCACTGCATCTGGGTTTACGCTCAGCACCAGGTCTATCACGTCCTCTATGTGGTGAGTGTCGAAGAAATTCTTCTGCGGGTCATAGTTTGTTGGTGCAGCTATCACTACATAGTCAGCATCTCGGTAAGCGCTGGCGCCGTCCAGAGTTGCCTTCAGTTTCAGGTCTTTTTCGGCCAGGTACTTCTCTATATACTCATCCTGTATAGGTGAGATTTTGTTGTTCAGTTTCTCCACCTTTTCAGGTATCACGTCCACGGCAGTCACCTCATGGTTCTGCGACAGCAGTGTTGCAATCGAAAGGCCCACATAGCCAGTTCCGGCCACAGCCACCTTTATGTTTTCAAATGAGTTCATAATAATCACTAATAAAACCGCTACAAAAGTAATTAAAATAATCAAACCGACCAAATTTTTCCGAAACTTTTCCGCAAAAATCCTCATCTCGCCCCCTGTCAGGGGACAGGTACCTGACAGATTCGACCAGCTACGCGTACGCGAACCTGTCAGGGGACAGGTACCTGACAGGCGCTATTGGCCGTAGCTCTAGCATCCTCTGGCAGCCATACCATGGGGGCTTCCCCCAAAAAAATGCTCTAATTATTGATTTTTAACTTAAAAAATGGTTGACATATTTGAGAATTTATTAATTTTGTCCACCAGAAGAACATAAGTCCCATTTAATAAGAGATTACAACGATTATGGCAGAAGTATTACAAATTTTCGCACAGCGCCTCAGGCAGGCCAGGATACTCCAAAAGATGTCCATGGATCAGCTTGTTGCTAAGATTGGTGGCCTCGTTTCCAAGCAGGCCATTTCCAAGTACGAATCAGCCAAGATGATGCCTAACAGTAGTGTCTTGGTAGCCCTGGCAACGGCCCTCGATGTCGATGCCGACTATTTCTTTCGTCCCTTCACCTTCGACCTCGACCAGTTCCAGGTCTCTTTCCGAAAAAAATCAGATACCAGCGTCAAAGATGTCAACGCCCTTAAGGTACGCATCCAAGACGAAATAGAACGCTATCTCGAGATTGAAGCCATCCTTGGGAAAGACACTCCGCAACTATCCCCTACCGATGGTGAGGAACTTTCTACCGCAGCTCAGATGCGAGAGCAAGCCCTTATTATCCGCAATGACTGGCAGTTGGGTCTCGATGCCATCGGCAATGTTCAGGATGTTCTCGAAGCGCATGGAATCAAAGTAATCTGTACAGAGGCCCCTGACGGCTTCGAAGGTGTCAGTGGTGTTGTCAATGGTCAACACCTCATCCTAGTGCTCAATCGTTGTCAGAATCATGTAGAGCGCCGTCGGTTCACTGCTCTTCACGAGTTGGGCCACCTGCTCTATAATCATCGCTTCGCGCCAAACCTCACCACCCGTGAGAAAGAAAATCTATGCAATGCCTTTGCTAGCGAGATGCTCATACCTTCTCAAAACCTGCGAGCCATCTTCTCACCCGGCGAGAAGATTTCCACCTATGAACTCCGACAGTTACAACTCGTCTATGGCATCTCCATCGACGCCATCATGCACAAGCTCAACGAGATTGGAATCATCAGCGACAGCAAGTACAAGACATACTGCATCCGCAAGAATCAAAACGAAGCGATGAAAAAGTTCGTTGAAGAATCATGCTACAAGGAAGATCTATCTACTCGTTTCTCGATGATGGTATATGCTGCAGCTGCCAAGGATCTCATATCCATCTCTAAGGCTGCATCGCTCCTCAACATACCCATCATCACTGTTCGTAAGCATCTCAATGTGATTTAATGGAAAAGGAAATAATAGTAGTCAACGACACCAACGTCTTCATCGACCTGCACTCAATCGGTCTGCTGGAAGAATTCTTCTCACTACCCTGGGAGGTTCACACCACCGACCTGGTGATGTTAGAACTTGTCCGCCAGTGGCAGAACGAGGAAGTAAGCCAATACAAGACAAAAGGGCTATTACATATCCCTTTTCTCAACGAGAAAGAAATGCAAATCATCGTTAATATGATGATGAATTTCGAGGGTATCACCAACGTATCGTTAGCAGACTGTTCTGTATGGTACTACGCCCGCGAGAATAATTATATCCTCTTGACTGGCGATCGCAAACTAAAAGGAGTATCCAGTCTCGATGGCGTCGAAGTCCATGGCACCATCTTCATCTTCGACAAGATGGTTCAACACAAGGTGCTCACCCCAGCCATTGCAGCTGATAAACTGGAACAATTATATAGTATTAATCACCGACTCCCCAAGTCAGAGATCGATCTTCGTATCAAACGCTGGCGCGGCAGTCTATTATCAATGGAGGGCATGAATATGCATACTAAAATATAACAGATAAAGGTAACGAAAAAGCCCCACACTACGGCAATAATGTGAGGCTAGTAGGTTTGCTTCCCGATTGGCACTCCGAGTTACCCCCGAACCACAGGAAGAACCCGCAAGGTTTTGCAAAGGTAGGACTTATAATCCAAATTTGCAAATTGAGGTTCTTAAATCGGGGAAATATTAGTAATATATTATTTTTTTTAACTTTTAAAGAATATAAAAAATGACAAAAAATGTACTTTTAAAGTTAAAGAAGAAAGAGTTCAAGATTAACTATCAGGAGCTCCTTCACCCCGACCTCTATGGCAGCCTGCCTTCAGCAAGCAGACCCGAGCTGCCAGTGCTGGAACCGATACCGACAGAGTCCATTACCCCCATCAGGCTAGTACCTTTCCACGAAGCCTATGCCCATAAAGACTATGGCTGTATTGTCCATTTTTTCATCCGCGACCACCACTTCCTATGTGTGCTGCGTCATCCGGACAGATACTTAGACTTCTTCAAGAAATGTCATGCGGTCATAGCGCCCGACCTATCTCAATATGTCGACATGTCGGCAGAAGAGCGATATCTCAGCGCCTATATCAACCGTGCCTTTGCACGCTACCTACAGCAGTATGGTGTCACAGTCATTCCCAATGTCACCTGGTCATTGCCCGATAGTTATGTCTATAGCTTCACAGGTATCCCTCAACATGCTCCCGTTGCCATCAACTGCAACGGTGTTCTCAAGCACGACCTCTCTAAATATCTTTGGTATCGTGGCTATGAGAAAGCCGTTTCTACACTCCACCCCACTCTCATCATTCGCTACGGCACTCGCATGCCTCGTGAACACAGCGATATCAGCCTCTACTTTGTCAACGAACGCTTAATGAGATTGCGCCATGGGAGCTAACGGTAGTTTTGCAAATGGTTCGACAGCCACTGAGAGTGGCCGTCGCTGGCAGACAGTCCATATTCTTAAAGATGGGACTAAAGTCATCGAACTAAAGAAGAAAGGAGCCGTAAAGTTGCCTGAAGAAAGTCATAGTCCCAATTCCACTTATGCCATCTTTAATAAGGATGGCAGTGGAGTGAAGGCTATTGCCAAATACGGAGCCGATGGCAAGAAAATCTGGGAAATTCACACCACCGATCACAAGGGACTTGGCCCCCACTACCACAAATGGAAGGATGGTAAACCTCTCGACGAGGAGCCACATAAATTGACTCCTGCTATAAAAAAATTATTAAAGAACGTATCAGATTTAAATTAATATGGCAAAATCAGATTATGTTATGACAGACCTGCTGGGATATCCCTATAATGGCAAATATCCCCCTAAGGGAGATAAACATGGCATTTACCATGGGTATTCTACTGATGTAGAAGAAACGCTCTTTTACGACTTTGCTGTCCAAGGCTACGACCTTACCTTTGTTTATAAAGACAAACGTTATCATTTCCTTTCTGCCAAGGATCACGTAGCCCTATGCGATGAGTACTACACTGAGGAGTACCAAATTTTCCCTGATGGCAACGCGGCCTTAGAACAATTCAAGATCGACGGCAAATCTCTTTTGGAGCTTATCGACCTACTCGAAGATGTCGAACCTGTCTAAACACGAAAGCGCCCCTGTAACTTCCATTTAGAAGCCACAGTGGCGCTTTATCACCTCAACAGAGCAAATCACTTCCTCGCTCGTCGGGGCTGTCTGCCCCTAGCCGCTAGGCGCTCCCCGAGTGTTTTCAGGTATTAGTTATTGCTCCTTCGCGCAATTCTGCCAGGTACCTGTCCCCTGACAGGGGGAAGGACCTTTTTATTGTTTTTTGTCTAACTTCTCGTAGACAGAGTTGTTACTCTTGTATTCGGGAACGATCTGCTTCATCTTGGCTACTGTGGCCATATCGTCGTATTGCTGCGATATCTCGATGAGTTCGTTGATATCCTTGCATACTTCATCGTAGTCGTACTCACGCACCTCGGCGATACGAATCTTCTCGTGGAATGTAGGCTTTGTGCCCTCCAACTCGTTCAGCACTTCCTCATACAGCTTCTCGCCTGGGCGCAGACCGGTGAACTTTATCTCCACGTTCTTGGCACCTGAGAGCTTAATCATACGCTTAGCCAGATCAGCTATCTTCACGGGTTGTCCCATGTCGAACACGAATATCTCGCCACCGTTACCCTTGGTACCAGCCTCAAGCACCAGCTTACAAGCCTCAGGTATCAGCATAAAGAAGCGCACGATACGTTCGTCGGTCACAGTCACTGGTCCGCCGTTCTTAATCTGCTCGCGGAACAGTGGGATTACCGATCCGTTCGAGCCCAGAACGTTACCGAAACGTGTGGTAACAAACTGTGTTCTGGCAGCAGGACCACCTATCTGTCCTGGAGTGATAAAGCTGTCCTTGTTGCCAAGCTTCTCCATATACTTTCCTATTCTGCGTGTCTTGATGGCCAGATCCAGACTCTGCACATATATCTCGCAGATACGCTTCGAGCATCCCATCACGTTGGTTGGGTTCACAGCCTTATCTGTCGATACCATCACAAATTTCTTCACGCCATATTTCACACTCAGGTCAGCGATAATCTTCGTACCGTAGATATTGTTCTGCACGGCCTCGCTGGGGTTGTCCTCCATCATGGGTACGTGCTTGTAGGCAGCCGCATGGAACACGTAGTCAGGGCGGAAGTGCTTAAACAGCTCCTCCATTCGTTTCTCCTTGCAGATAGATGTTACGATGGTCTCTGCCTGCACATTGGGGAACTCCTTCATCATCATCAGTCGGATGTCGTGCTCAGGTGTCTCTGCCTGGTCTATCAGCATCATCGCAGCAGGGTTCAGCTTAGCCACCTGTCGGCATATCTCCGAACCGATAGAGCCCGCAGCACCAGTCACCAGCACACGCTGACCGGTCAGGAACTCGCCCACCGATTTCATGTCTACGCGGATCTCCGAACGAGGCAACAACTCCTCTACACTCACCTCGCGAATCTGCATCTGAGTGTAGTCCACATCTCCTCCGGATTCCAGTGTTTCCTGGTCAACCTCAACCGCACTCTGTGCCATATAGATCTTGGCACCGGCACCGATGATGATGTCCTGTATCTTCTGGTTCTCGCGGAACTCCTTCACACGATAGGACGAAACCATCACTGCGTCGATATCGTTTTGCTGGATGATACTAGCGATGTCCTCATCCACCGAGTACACCTTCTCGCCCATTATCTCCTGGTGCTTGGCCTTCTTGTAGTGCGTGATAAATCCCTTAACCACATACCTGCGGGGGCGCTGCGAATTGATGTATTTGGCCAGTCCCACACCGCCTGTCATCGCACCATATATCAGTATGCGTATAGCGCGCGTGTTCGAGAAAGCCACATCATACAGCGTCTTCACAAACACTCGCAGAGCCCACATCAGCAGGGTTGCTATGATAAACAGCAGCACTATGCTGGTGGTATTAAAGTGTGCGAACCATTCGCCGGGCAGCAGGTCCAAACCATATTCAGCTATCAGTGTCAGCACCAGTGTCATTCCGTTGCAATACACCACTCGCATCAGGTCTACGAAGCTCGAGTAGCGCATAAATCCCGAGTAGGTGTGGAACAGGCGGAATCCGGGTATGCTCAGTATCACGAAAATCAGCAGAGTGTTGATTACCTGCAGTGTGTTTTCAAACAGTGTTACGGCGTCATGAAACATCCAGTAAGTCATCACTCCACTGAACATCACCATAGCGCAGTCTATCATGAATATGCTCCAATATGGTAGCGAGTTTTTCGAGAAATACCAATTCAGTATCTTGTCAAACGGATTCTTCATACATCAATTAGTTTATTTATAGTTGTACCAAAACCGGGTGCAAAGGTACACTTTATTTTGATACCAACCAAATTTTTCCGCAACTTTTACGCAATTTATGCAAAAAACTAATTCTTGCAGGGATTCCCCTGCAGGGTCCCAAACACCTTAGTCGATATCTGTCCTTTTCTTGCGTCCCTTCGGTAGCAAGCGGCAAAGCCGAGCGCTCTGTCGCAGAGATTTAGAGTCCCTTAATAAGGGGCGGCTTTAATGCAGGGATTCCCCTGCAGGGTCCCAACCACCTTAGTCCTCCTTATCTTAAGGAGGATCTCAAACCACTCCCCAAACCCCTCGCCATCTTGGCAAGGGGCCTCCAACCGCTCCTACTCGTCGCTCTTTACACCAAGGTATGCTCGGACCATCAAAGGTCCGGCATAAGTTGTCTTAATAGGGGCTCCTCGCCCCTAAAACCCTAGGTGTTTTAGCATGGATATAGATTATTTGGAGCGACCAGCTACGCGTAGTCGCAGTAAAAAAACGCCAGGGCTCTGAAACCTGTCAGGGGACAGGTACCTGACAGATTCGACCAGCTACGCGTAGTCGCAGTAAAAAAGCACGCCAGGGCTCTGATGCCCAGGCGTACCTTAGTGAAAATTTCTATTCGAAACGATTTTCAATCACTTGCCAGTCGATGATCTGCCATAGCGATGCTAGGTGATCAGGACGGCGGTTCTGATAGTCCAGATAATAGGCATGCTCCCACACGTCGAAAGTCAGCAACGGCTTCAGACCCTTCTGAATAGGATTGGAAGCATTTGTTTCCTGCGTGATAACCAGCTTACCATCCTTATCGGCCGACAGCCATACCCAACCAGAACCAAACAGCGTTGCCCCAGCCTTCTGGAATGCCTCCTTGAACGCCTCAAACGAACCAAAGTCGCGAGCGATAGCATCAGCCATTTTCCCCGTAGGAGCATTATCTGTCTTAGGCGCACGATATTGTTCAAAGTACAGATTATGATTCAGTATCTGTCCTGCGTTATTCAGCATACCGCCCTCAGCCTTCAGAACGATCTCTTCTAGAGGTAATCCTGCCAGCGGACTCCCTTCCAGCAGTCCGTTGAGGTTATTCACATACCCCGCCAGATGTTTCCCATGATGAAACTCCAGCGTCTGCTTACTAATCACCGGCTCCAACGCATCCAGTGCATACGGCAATGCCATCAATTCAAACTTTCCCATATTCTTTAAGTTTTTAGTATTTCATGCTGCGAATATACAAAAACTTTCCATAAAGGTGGTAACGCAACAACTTTTTTAACCATTTTTCATATCTGCCAGGTACCTGTCCCCTGACAGGTCAAGCTCGTCGGGGCTGTCTGCCCCTAGCCGCAAGGCGCTCCCCGAGTGTTTTCAGGTATTAGTTATAATGGCTAACGCAAAACCTGTCAGGGGACAGGTACCTGACAGATTCGACCAGCTACGCGTAGTCGCAATAAGCACGCCGGACCTTTGATGGTCCGAGCGTACCTTAGTGAAAGAGCGACGAGGAGGAGCGGTTGGAGGCCCCTTGCCAAGATGGCGAGGGGTTTGGGGAGTGGTTTGAGATCCTCCTTAAGATAAGGAGGACTAAGGTGGTTGGGACCCTGCAGGGGAGGACATCTTTCTGGTGGAACAGAAAGAAAAAGAATATGGTTTTTGGGATACAAAAAAAAAGGTCGATGCCTCTCGACATCGACCTTTTGCAGCTGCCAGGTGCCTGTCCCTCTGACATGTCACCGTCCCATTGTCTGGCCGGACTTATTGCGCAGTCTGCCCTTCGTCATTTCAAATACTCGTAGAGAAACAATGGGAATGAATTCAGAACTGCAACGGACTCAGATATATCAACATACTTTTCTTTCTGCGATACGAATAGTCTCAATTGATTGATGTCGTCCTTCTGGTTGGGCATCTTATTGTCTCCTGATATAATATAGTTAGCCTTACAAACATTCATGTGAGTCAAATACTCCCAATTATCCTTAATCATCAGGTACTTTTCTTTCGTTGGGACTTCACCATCTTCAAACAAAATATAGTCAAGACTGTCATAATATGAAAACTCGGCTGCTAGGCGTTTGAAGTCGTGACAATCAGCGCGGCTGATGACATAATTCACATAGTTCTCGTCGGGCAGTTCCTTGGTATACCGTATTGACTCTATCATCGGATAGTTTACATACAACTTCCCATTTTCTGTTTCATCAGTAAACAATTCCAGCATATTCTTCACACGAGTATTTATTTCCTCAAGCGATAGTTGGGAATGTTGGAAATCGTAGTCGAAGAAAAGGTAGGTTTCTGATATATCCGATGTTTTGATGCCATCGAGTGTAGAGTCTCCACGATTGGCAAGACGTTCTCTCAGCATAGAAACAATATCGCCATCATCATCAAGAGATTCTATCTCTGAATAGAGCTCATAGATATTGTTGTTGAAAGAGCAGATAATGTTGTCATTGCCTTTTGGCATATAGAGTCTTTCCAATGTTTTGTAGAGGAACGGCTCTCTTTCCTTACCTTCAAATACAAATAGTATCATACCTGAAAACCATTACCCCTATAAATCTTTTCAATGTTATGTGCAAAGCGAAGCTCCTTGGGGGTGCAATCGCATAATGCCTTGATTTTATTGTCTTTAAGAATGAAGTTACAATCCGGACGCAACAAGTCGTTTGTCATCAGATAGGTATTATGCGATGAAGTAAATACCTGACAATCGAGAGCAAACAGACGCTTGCACACCTCATAACTCAACTCGAAATGATAGAATGCATCAAACTCGTCAATGAAGACAAACGTAGCCTCATTCATTTTCTGAATCCAAAAATAAAGCAACATCAGGGCATGAGTACCAGTAGATGCAATCATATCGAATGGAATCTTTTCGTTTCCGTATTTACACAATAACACTTTGTCGTTGACATTAGGCTTGGCGAACGTAAAACTCTGTCCGCTGACCATATTCAAGAAACTCTGGAAGTCATCAACAAGTCCTTTCTTAATGATAAACTCGTCAAGCCTGTAGATGTTATTTTCAAGACCAATAAACTCTCTGATATCCAGATTGCGGAACCACAGCATTCCATCCACGAAATCGCGCAGTTTAATCAGATAATTGTCTTTGGCCAGAGGATATGAGGTAAGTAGAAAGTTCACAACAGAAACGTGGTTGGCATTTTCTGACAAGCCTTTCTTGACGTTCGCATCCATGGGAAATTTCTTGTCGTCAATTACAAATGTCTTACCTTTTCTCTCAAAAACCTGTTTATCATCCACAGTCAATGCCTCATTTACAAGTCTACCATCCCTCATTTTTGAATATGAATATTCCACCTTCTGCCCCTCAAACAAGAAGGTATATTCAAATTCTACGAGAGCGTTAGGAGTTCCTGCAAAGATAAAATTGTTGTAGTAATCGGCCTTCTTGAACTTCTGGGTGAGATGGTTCACTATGTCAAACAAGGCTAGGCCAATATTAGTCTTACCCGAGCCGTTTGGGCCATAAATGATACCATTCTTGATGATATTGTCTTTAACAGCATATTGGCTGAACGTGTAATTACTTGGATGAGACAGATCCCACTCGATTCTATCCACAAAGCCTCTATAGTTTTTAACTGCGAATTTAGTAAGCATAACCAAAACGTTTAAAGTGATACCTATTTGAGCGCAAAGATAGTGATTATATGTTATTCCGCAAAATTTTTACGGCTAAAATTGCCTTTTGGTGGTGTATTTTTAAAATATTAACACTTTTTTATCACATTGGTGTCTTTTTTTTACGATATTTCGCTCTTATTACATTTAACAAACTACTTTCTCCATCTTTCTATCCATCTCCTCACTTATACTGATTAACCCTCTTATTTTCCTCCATTAACGCCAACAGCTTCTCAAACTTCTCCACCCGATCTGCCTTCAGCTTTCCCGCGTTCATCACCTTCCTATTAGCCTTCACCCAGTTCAGCATATCATGCTCCTCCAGTCGATACTTCGATGGATTCCTGTGATTTAGTTCTATATTTTAATCTTTCTTGCGTCAAACAGCCTCAAATAACGACGAAAAGCCAACCATATTAAATAACCCCCGAAAGTTTTTGTCTAACTTTCGTGGTTCACTTCATTCCAGATATCTTCATGTCAGGGAACCGTCCCTCTGGCAGGTGCTTCCTGCCACGTACCTGTCCCCTGGCAGACAAGGTTTTACCAAATTATTTTCCGTTTTACCTACCAAAAGTAAAACCAAGTATATTTAGGTAAAACAAAAAAAACTACGGCCAATTTGAATTTCAGCCGTAGTTTTCTCATTTCTTCTTTCCCCCGCCCGTAAATAAAGCGGATAGGTCCGTGTTTGATAGTCGCTGCAAGAGTCTCATCAGACACATGCTGCTCCCGGTAAATAGGTGTCAGCCCGATTACATCCGGCTGGATTATTCATCCCCTCAAGCCACACTCCCACGACCTCAACATCCGAAAGTCTGCTATTTTAGTTAAATGATATTAATTTTAATAACATAATTCACATATTACTTGCAAATTGATATTAGAATTCGTATCTTTGCCCCAGTTTTTAATCATTCAACAAATGAAATACAATGAATTAGAAAAGAAAATAAAAAAAGCAGGTTGCTTCGATACGGGTAAGCAGATGGCCGGGCACCCCATCTGGCATAGTCCCAAAACAGGCAAAGACTTCAAAATGAGCAATCATGGAAGCGAAGAAGTAGCAACAGGCACATTAAATGCAATCCTAAAAGCAGCAGGTCTAAAATAAATAACAAACAAACATTATTCACGACAACGCCAAGAATAAGATTCAAGGCTATAAAACTACAATTATGAGAAAAGTGAAAGCTATCATCGAACGTGCCGGTGACGGATCCTATAGTGTATATATGGACGCTGATGATATGAGCTATTTGATCACAGGCACAGGCAAAAATGCGGAGGAAGCCATCAATTCCTTCAAAACAAATTATGACGACATGAAACGTTATTATGCCGAAGAGAACAAAGAATTCGAAGAAGTTGAGTTCTCTTACGAATACGACATGGCATCGTTCCTCTCCTATTACTGCAAGGCTTTTTCTCTTGCAGGACTGTCCAGAATAACAGGAGTCAATCAGGGCCAATTAAGCCATTACGTCACAGGCCATCGCACTCCTTCTGAAAGGACAAAGCTTAAGATCCAAAACTCCATTCAGGCATTTGCAAAAGAACTGAGTTTGGTTCATTTCCTTTAGTGATATTTCATATAACAGAGAAACGCCGAAGTTTACATCCATAACTCCAGCGTTTCTTTTTATATCACCCGAGGCATTATTTTCTTTCCCCCGCTCCCGTGAGTAGGTGGCTCCTCGCCCCCATCCCCCTCGGTATTTTAACGATGGTATAGATTATATAAGAAACTCAAGCCGCCCCTTTGATGGGTCGAGCTTACCTTAATGTAAGAGCGACAGGAGGAGCGGTTAAGTCCCTTGCCAAAGATTGGCGAGGGATTTAGGGAGTGGTTGAAGTCCCTTCTTAAGGACAAGAAGGGGTTGGGGTTGTTGGTAAAAACTGGGGCCTTGGGGGTAACAGTCTTCTTTGGTTCCTTTTCTTCTGATGTCAGAAGAAATGAACGAACAGCGAGAACAAAGCCAAACTTGTTTGAGTTCTGTCGAGTCGTGAGGGAATTAGATCATAATCAAATGAACATACCTTTTGGTCCTTTTCAAAAAGGACATCTTTCTGGCGAAACAGAAAGAAAAAGAATGTGTTTTTGGTAAACAAAAAAAGGCCGATGCCTCTCGACATCGACCTTTTGTAGCTGTCAGGTACCTGTCCCTCTGACATGTCAGGTACCTGTCCCCTGACAGGGGTTAGCAATAGTATTGCTTGTACCACTCGGCAAAGTGGCGGAGGCCTTCGCGGAGGGTGATTTTGGGGGTGAACCCGAAATCACGCTCTAGAGCTGTGGCGTCGGCATATGTTGTGGGGACGTCGCCGGGCTGCATGGGGACTAGCTTCTTGTGGGACTCGAAGTCGTAATCTGCTGGCAGGACGCCGGCACGGAGAAGTTCTTCCTGCAGAATCTGCACGAAGTCCAGCAGATTCTCTGGCTGACCACCACCGATGTTGTATACTGCATATGGCGGGATGGGCAGGCCGTCTTCGCCATTCTTGCGTTCTGGTGCTTTCTGCATTACGCGATACACGCCCTCTACGATGTCATCCACATACGTGAAGTCGCGACGGCAGTTGCCGTAGTTAAATATCTGGATGGTCTCGCCCTTCAACAGCTTATTGGTGAAACCAAAATAAGCCATATCAGGACGGCCGGCAGGGCCGTACACCGTAAAGAAGCGCAATCCCGTTGTAGGGATGTTATACAGCTTAGAATAGCAATGGGCAAACAACTCATTACTCTTCTTGGTGGCTGCATATAGCGACACAGGATTGTCCACACGGTCATCCGTCGAGAAAGGCACCTTCTTATTGCCACCATACACGCTCGAAGACGAAGCATAAACCAGATGCTCCACGGGGTTATGGCGACAAGCCTCAAGGATGTTATAGAATCCTATCATGTTGCTCTGGATATACGCATCAGGATTCTCGATCGAATAGCGCACTCCCGCCTGCGCAGCCAGATTCACTACCACGTCAAACTTGTACTCTGCAAAGAGCTTGTCAATCATGGCCTTGTCAGCCAGATCGCCCTTCACAAACTTATACTCAATGCCCGCGGGCTTGGCCTTCTCAATCACGCTCAGTCGATACTCTTTCAGGCTGGGGTCGTAATAATCGTTCAGATTATCCAGTCCCACAATCGTGCCCTCGCTTAGTTCTTTAAACAGGCGAAGCACCAGATTGCTTCCAATAAATCCGGCACTGCCGGTCACTAATATCTTTTTCATAACCTATAACCTTTACACCCCCTTATAATTCTGCTTCACTTCTTCGTAACTCTCCAAGTTACCTATGTCATAACGCCTTCCCGGCATCTCCCAAGCATACACCTGGGTCTGTCCACTGAGCCAAGCTATGAAACTACCTGGGGCGTCAGTTCCACAACCACTTTCTATACCTTTTTTAATCAGATGGCTGTCCTCACGGGTGTAATAGTAGAACGCAGGTACGCACCAATGACTCTTGGGCTCGGCAGGCTTCTCTTCGAACGAGATGATACCATCGTTAGCATCTATTTCTATCACACCGGTCTTGTGCAGTCGCGCTTCACTAGCCTCGTAATAGCGCATCACACAAGTTGCGTTCTTTTCCTTTCCATAGCGCATGAACTCACCCAGGCTAAAGTCCAGCAAGTTGTCTCCAGCCATTACCAGCAAGTCATCATCCAACTGCAACTGCTCGATGGCAAACTGGATGTCTTTCACGGCACCAAGGCGGGTTTCATTACTGGTAGTTCCGTCATCTATCACACGGATGGTAACTTCATTCTTCTTAGCCGCCCACTCCTCAAAGATATGTGCAAACTTGTGGTTACTTATCACTATATACTCTTCCACCATTCCAGTACCAGCCATATCATCTATCAACCAGTCCAGAATGGGTTTACCAGCCACTTCAAGAAGAGGCTTGGGGAAATTCTCTGTCAAAGGGTATAGGCGTGTAGCATACCCTGCTGCTAATATTACACATTTCATAGTTCTACTCCGTTTGCACTTTCACATATAAATACTTCATACTTACCTTTCATCTCAGGGAATGCCTTCAGGTATTCGGCTGTCACTTTCTCGCAGATGCTTTCTTCAAAGTCCGGATTAATCAAAGCCATACAGCATCCTTTGAATCCTGCACCACTGAAACGGCCACCATAGATACCTTCAGTCTGAGTCATGATCTCATATAGACGTATCTGTTCTGGAGCACCCGATTCCCAGTTGTGGATACTGCTCCAACCCGACTCAAACGATAGTTTGCCATAGGTTTCTATATCTCCCCGACGCCAGGCCTCTGCACCTTTCTCCACACGTTCAAACTCGGTGTACCAGTGTTCACAACGCTTGGCCCAGGGCTCGGGCAGACGACTCTTGTACTGCTCATAAATCTCGCGAGGAACATTGCGTGCATTGGCCTCTTTGAACTTGCCGTACTCCATACCGGCAAAGGCCTGAAGGGCATACACTCCCGAGCGGAGTTCATCCACACGCATATTGTACTTAGAACCCGCCAGACTATGCTCAAGCCCGCTGAAGAAGATGGCTATCTTGTAAGGCTTCATGCTGGGGTTTTCTGGAATCAGCTCAAAGTGATTGTCCTTAGTGTCCAGATATAGCAGGTGGTTCTTCTTACTCAGCACCTCACAGCTCTGGTCCAGTTTTCCCACATTCACTCCCACATAGTTCAACTCTGCATCAAAGGCCACATCAATAAGTTCCTGCTGGTCCAACTTGATGTCATTCACCTTGCAAAGGGCAGTCAGGAAACTGATGATGACCGCTGCACTCGAAGAGAGACCACCGATGGGGAGTGTACCTTCGATGACACCACAAATGCCCACATTCAGCTTAGCCCTTTTGTTCAGAGCCCAAGTGGCACCTCTCAAGTAGTCTGCCCAGTCCTCCTGTTTCTGGTTGGGCACTGAGGCAATATGCCACTGTGCACGTTTCGCGAACTGTAGCGACGACATCTCTACCACACCATTCTGCTTTGGGGCGTAGGCGATATATATACCCTTGTTAATGGCCAGACCTGTTATCTTACCCAGATTGTGGTCGGAGTGTGCTCCTATCGGACAAATTCGGTATGGGCAAAATGCCTTATCCACCGCATCACGCCCGTAAATCTGTTTAAATCGTTCTTCGCAATGCATAATTCCTATATTAATCTCTCTTAAATATGTCGCGAGTATACACCTTCTCCTGTACATCGTCCAGCGCCTCGTCATAGCGGTTGGCTATGATTGCCTTGCTCTGCGCCTTAAACTTCTCCAGGTCGTTCACCACCAGGCTGCCAAAGAATGTCTCACCATCCTTCAGCGTGGGCTCATAGATGATAACCTCGGCACCCTTGGCCTTGATGCGCTTCATGATACCCTGGATGGCGCTCTGGCGGAAGTTGTCCGAGTTGCTCTTCATCGTCAGGCGGAACACACCGATGGTAACATTTTTCTCGGCACTCTGGCTCCAGTCGCTGTTAGCTGTGTAATAGCCCGCCTTGCGCAGCACCTCATCGGCTATAAAGTCCTTACGTGTGCGGTTGCTCTCTACTATGGCTGTCATCATGTTCTGAGGCACGTCGGCATAGTTGGCCAGCAGCTGCTTGGTGTCTTTTGGCAGACAGTAGCCGCCATAGCCGAACGATGGGTTGTTATAGTGAGTTCCGATACGTGGATCCAGTCCCACGCCCGAGATGATTGCCTGACTGTCCAGTCCCTTCACCTCAGCGTAAGTATCAAGCTCGTTAAAGTAGCTCACGCGCAGTGCCAGGTATGTGTTGGCAAACAACTTCACGGCCTCTGCCTCGGTCATACCCATAAACAGCGTATCGATATTCTCCTTGATGGCGCCCTCCTGCAGCAGTTTGGCAAATGTCTTCGCGTTCTGCTCTGCATCAGGATTGCTGATAGCAGTGATGGCAGCATTCTCCTCATCCCACTTCTTATTACGGTCAGCGGGAAGTATCTTGGGGTATCCCACGATGATTCGGCTGGGGTACAGGTTGTCATATAGTGCCTTGCTCTCTCGCAGGAACTCAGGCGAGAACAGCAGGTTGAACCTCTTTCCTTTCAGCGTTGGGTCGGTCAGGAACTTCAGTGCGTATTTCACATACAGGCTGCGGCAGTATCCCACGGGGATGGTACTTTTGATCACCATCACAGCATCCGGGTTTACGCTCAACACCAAGTCGATTACGTCCTCTATATGGTGAGTGTCGAAGAAATTCTTCTGCGGGTCATAGTTTGTTGGTGCTGCTATCACTACATAGTCAGCATCTCGGTAAGCGCTGACGCCGTCCAGAGTTGCCTTCAGTTTCAGGTCTTTTTCGGCCAGGTACTTCTCTATATACTCGTCCTGTATAGGTGAGATCTTGTTGTTCAGTTTCTCCACCTTTTCAGGTATCACGTCTACGGCTGTAACCTCATGCTTTTGCGACAGCAGTGTTGCTATCGAAAGGCCCACATAGCCTGTACCGGCTACAGCAATTTTAATGTTTTCAAATGCGTTCATGATAATCTATACTAAAAAAACGCCACAAAAGTAAATAAAATAATCAAACCAGCCAAATTTTTCCGAAACTTTTCCGCAATTTAAAGAAAAATCCCCCGCTCGCTAGAACCGCTCGCCTCCATCCCACCCTCGCTCGTCGGGGCTGTCTGCCCCTTGGCGCGCGCCGTTCCCCGAGTGTTTTCAGGTATTAGAAATTGGCTAACGCCAAAAGCGCAAAGCGCCAATAAAGCAAGTACGCCAGGGCTCTGATGCCCAGGCGTACCTTAGTGAAAGAGCGACGAGAAGGAGCGGTTGCATCCCCCTATGTAGGGGGCCTTGGGGGTAACAGTCTTCTTTGGTTCCTTTTCTTCTGATGTCAGAAGAAATGAACATACCTTTTGGCCCTTTTCAAAAAGGACATCTTTCTGGCGGAACAGAAAGAAAATGAATATGGTTTTTGGGATACAAAAAAAAGGCCGATGCCTCTCGACATCGACCTTTTGTAGCTGCCAGGTACCTGTCCCCTGACAGATTTGGGGCTGCTTCATCAGTTCTGGTCCATACCGCTATCATCACCGCTGGGCTGCGTGGTGGTACTTCCGCCGCCGGTATTGGTGCCGCCGGTATTGGTGGTGGGCTGCGATGCGCTAATGTTGCCGCGGGTGGCGGGCTGCAGGTATACTGCTTTGGTGTTGATGCCACCATAGCTGTTGGCGGCGGTGCCGAAGGCATCAGAGGTCTGGTACTGCGCCAGCACGCTGCTGTCCACATACATATACTGCGTACTAACCTTCAGTTCGCTGCCGGCCACATCACGGCAGTGAATCCACACAGCCGCCCCGTCGCTAATCGCCTGGCTCATACCCAGGTATCCGCCAACGCTCGAGAATCCCGTCGCGCTAACCACACTCTGCAGCAGCGTATCGTCCGTGGTGTCCAGCATCACCTTCCATCCGCTGATCCTCGCACGCGGAATCTTCGTCACGGCGTCCATAGTCTGACGGCCGTAGAAGAAGGTAATCAGATCGCCGTCCTCCCAACCCTCGTTGTTAGCTATCACCGCGGTCGAAAACTCCGCCACCGTTGTCTGGGTCCCGATAGTCAGCGATCCCAGCGCCACATCGCTCACCAGCACACCGCCAGCGTTCTTGCTCACCGCAATGCTCGGCAGACTACCTCGCGTAATCTGATACGGAGCTAGCACCGAGCCGCCGTTCAGTCTCACCTGTTTCGGCACATACACCCTCACCACGTTCGTGTTCGCCTGGATAAAGGCGTTGTAATCGCTCATCATACCGTTCAGCCCCTCGAAACCGTTCTTCAGTGTGCTGTTAAACTGCTTGTACACGGCCGCCAGGTTACTCCACTGCGTGCGAATCCGCATCTGCGCCTCCGTACGCTGCGGCACGCTCGCCTTCGGCTTTGCCTCATACGCCACCACGCCATGCTTAGTGTTGCGGTAGATTATCTGTCCCACCTTACCACTCAACTGACTTCCTACTCCTGTTACTTTTGCCATAATCTAAATCCTCCTATAACTTTAAAATTAAACATACTATTATCTCTTTACAGCGATATATCCACCGCCAGATTTCATCAGCACCTGATGCCGATTGCCACCCTGTCGCTTATACGACACATGCAGAAACCGATAGCTCTCCCTGTCAGGGGACAGGTACCTGGCAGGATGGGTGCTGCCAGGTACCTGTCCCCTGACAGAATTGGCAGCAGACGTCCCTTGGTAGGGATAACAAATTACCTGGTCGAAGCGGCCATTTTCTTCAATGATCTTAGCCAGCTGCTCATTGTCTGCAGAAGTAATGTCCGCTGCCTCTCCTCGCGTATGCTGCGAATTAGCGACACCGCCCACGGCGGCATTGTGTTTGGGGCATCTGTATCCGCTGTTTACTGTAATCGGCTTGCCAAATTTCTCGCGCGCCGGATCCAGCACGTTCTCCACTAGTGCCACAATGTTAGCCTCCACCTCCGCCGGCATCTCACACTTCCCGCATCGGCAAAGGAACTCCTCCTTCCTAAAATACTTCATAAAAACCTCCTTTTAAAAATTTAAAATCAAGGTTCGCCCGTAGGGCACAGGCTTTGCGAACCTTACCTAAACTTTGACGTAGAGGGTTTTCCCTCGTAGTCAATTACATCCCCTCCATATAGGGAGGGGCTTGGGGAAGGTGGATGCTTTCTTTAGTTCTTTCATTCGCGCCGAAAGAAAGGACATATCCGTAGCACGACTAGTGCTACTAAAATCCCAAGCACCCACTTGACTGCAGTGACCACGGGCGAAGCCCGACCTGAGCAGTTTGCACCACGAAACTCCGATACTTGAACGGAGTCCCGCCGTTCAACAAACACCGTATCGGTCTTAATCATTGTCCTCTCATGATTATCCCTCACACGGTCCCTGTTCTTGATGCGCTCCCTATCGCATACGATACTTTGCATGATGGTGTCACCATCAGCGTTTTTCGTTATCGTTATGGTCTTCGTTTCCATAACCGTATCACGGAGTTCCAGCCTCACGCTGTCCCTTGCCTCCATGCTCCGCAGCTCAGTAGTACGTAAATCCCTAGATTCACGCATCTCCGCCCTTCGCTGGGTGCTGCATCCTGTCACGCACAGGACACTCACCCCTGTAAGGACAATCATAAATCCCTTCAATTGCATCCCTCAAATCCTTAACCTCTGTTCTCAACTTGCCAACCTCTTCCTCCAGCGGACCGGCTATCAGCTCGCGGAACTTCTTTACGAAGTCCGTTCCCAAGTCCAGTTCCTTCTGGCGATTGTCAGCCTTTATACTCTCCACCTCCTGTCGGTGTTTCTTTTTATCAATCACCCACCCGCATCCGCCCAAAAGGGTGAGCACACCCAAAATCACACTCGTCAAGTCAATGCTTCCTATCATTTTCTTTTCCCCCCTTAAGTTTTTTATTATTAAATCACTTGGCAGCCTTGGCCTGAGCCAGCAGCTCGTCCCATTTTCTCATCAGGTCTTCCACATGCTTATCAAGGCTCTTGCCCCAGGTCTGCTCGAACTCAATGTCCGATACTGAGTTGGCCCGGATTGCATCAATCCTATCTAACACGTTTTTAATTTTAGTCATAATCTTATTTTCACTTTAATTATTCTAATGTCTCCAGGCCCGCACGGAGTCATTCCCCCTGCGGGCCCGCCGCATCTTTACATCTTAGTCAGAAGGTCCAGCAATTGCTTCTCAAGCTTCATCACCTCCCTCACGTCTATGCCCATCAGGCTAGCAATACCATTGTAGTTGTCTATTTGCTCCATGGCATCCAAATAGTCCAGCAACATCGGGTGTCCCATTACCGCCCTGCGTGCTATCTCATACCCCATCTCGCGCATGTTGGCTTCAAACTTCCATTGTGCTGCAATGTTCATCTCTACTTCCTCACGGAAGCTCTGCTCGCTCGTCAGTTTCATCTCTGGCTCACCTCGCTCGTAGTAGTTCTCTATGATGTGTCCCATCTTACTTTTCGCAATCTGAATCAACATCGAGCTCAACTCTCGTTTCGGTTTCCAGTGCCACTCACCGCAAAACATCGCCTCCAGACACTCATTACAAATCACGCTCACAGCGTCGCCGCCCATGGCTGCGTAAGAGAAAGGCCCATACTCTAGGTCAAAACCGCGATGGATGATCTCATGGTGCACCCATCGCTCAAGTTTTCGCAACGCCTTTTCCCTTTCCTTGGATGAAACGGCTGCCAGTCGTTTCCACTCCTCTATAGTCAGATTTACTTTCTGCATTCTGTACATTTAATTTTATGTTATTAATAATATTATATCTCTACCTCAGCATCTTCCCCGAATCTCCGTCATCCCGAACCGTTACCCCGATCCGTCATTCCGTCGCTCCGATCTTGCTGCCTTCACTTGTATCTTATCCTGCTTTTTTCAATTTTAGCCCCTCCATCTCAAAAAAGTTTTAGAATTTAACACTCCTTAACCATTTAATCCAAGACACAAAAAAACGGTCTAGCGCCCTCACCCGGGTTCTAAACCGCAAAAAAATGCTGGTCAGCTCTCACCAACCAGCATTCTAAACAGATTATTATTTATTACTTTTCCTAATTACTTACTGCGTCACAAACACACGCCAGCTACCATCCTTCTCTCCCCGCTCCACGTAATTCTTCTCAATCAGACGATCCAGCAGTTTCTGTATAGCAGCAATGCTAATGCCCGTCACTTCTCTCATGTCCGACAGCGTCAGCGTAGGCTGTGTTCGCATGGCGTTCAGGATCTTCGTGTAGTTCGGTGTACGGAAAGCAACTTTCTCACCATCATACCACCACACGTTCTCGTCCCGTTCGCTCACAAAAAGCACGTCATTATACACCTCTGTAGCCACCAGCTCATTAAAGTACTTCATAAAAGGTCTTATATCTTCAATCTCGGCATGAGCGCCATCAGCTGGCACTGGCCCCACTTCGATATCTGCCTGATGCAGAGCCTCTAAATATTCACTCTTCTTTCTACTACGAACCACAATCATCGGATAGTCGTGTCTCGTCAATATGAAGTTCACCATAAGTCGGGCTATACGGCCATTGCCGTCCTCAAACGGGTGGATACGAATATAGCGGTAGTGAAACAAAGCAGCCAGCTCCACAGGTGACAGTACCCCCTCTTTCTCAACTGCATTATACCAGTTAACCAAGTCTGTCATCAAAGCAGGCGTCTCTTCTGGCGAAGCATATTCAAAACGGTCACCATAACGCGTAATCACACTGTTCGGTCTTGTTTTATACTGTCCTGCATGTATAACATAACTAGTTTGTTGCCCTCCTGGTAGATTCCGGTATACAGTATAGTCCTCTCTCAGCAACGTCTTATGCAGCGCACGTATAAAGTTCTGCGTAAGCGGCATCTCCTTCACGCTGGCTTCCTCCGTCATCATCTTCAGGCCCACGTTGCTCGCTGTCATCTCCTGCACATCCCGCACGTTAGCCTCACCTATCACCTTACCAAACAGCAATAGTATCTCTGTCTGGCCGTACGTCAGCGTATTACCCTCAATATGATTACTATTGTAATTGAAATCAACAGTAAACCTGCGACTAAGACGATCACGGTCTTTCTCAGATAACGGTTGTAAATCCCGCCATGCTTCCAGCGCCTTTTTGATATTCAGATACTTCATACTCGTTAAATTTTGAGTGCGAATTCAGTGCAAGCCGAACACAATGAGCTTGTTCATTGTTGAGGCGCAGCCTGACTTCGCGGCATTTTTATGCCGCAAATATATAAAATGTTTTAGAAATGGTTGTAACATTATAACCTTTTTAACGTTTTTATCACAAAAAAGGGCCAATTTAGCTCAGAAATCAGCCCAGTTTCGTTATCTTAATCGATTAATATTGATTCTTACGTTTACGCTCCTCCATCATCTCCAACAGCCTCTTAAAAGCCTCAACCCTATCCTCTTTGAGTCTCCCAGCATTAAGGGCCTTCCTATTAGCCTTCACCCAATTCAGCATATCATGCTCCTCTATCCTATGCTTCGATGGATTATGGTGATTTTGTTCAATAAACTCCATCACCTCATTATATCGTATTATCCACCTCTCATCCTGTGTCATATCTCAGCCTCAACCAACTTCCCACGTTCAGGATCCATTCTCATCGGAACATTATCCTTGATCCATTCAAACCTGCCATCAACATTCTCCGCACCAATTGCAGGTCTCAAACTCATTTTGATATCCTCTAACCTCATGTCTGTCGATGAAACCGCCTCACACTTCTCGACGTCAAACACCGTCAAATTATATCCACCTTTATGCAAAGAACTACTATACCTTATTCCATCATAACCTAGATGCCTTATATACTCAGCAATAATTTGCGATGCGATATAGTCATCAGGATTATTTGTCGATGAAGAAAAAGCTGTTTGAATAAAGTACATCAGCCATTCATCTACACTATTATCTTTGGACGCATCAATATCAATTCCTACAGCGATGTTTGCAATTGTCAGTTGTTCCTTCACCTCTATTCCTGCCACATTCACGGCATTATGCAATAAAGGCCGAACCTCAAAGACTGCAGTAGTAGGACTCTCTGCAATATACAAGTAGCGGATGAATTTGGGATTAGATCGCCCGTCTCTAATTAAATCAGGATTTGGTGGTACATAAGACCCATCCTTAGACAAGCCTCTAAACTTGTTGGCTTTATTCCTGTACCAGTTTCGTTCCTCCTCAGTTTTATCAGGACCATAACATTTCACTATCATATGCTCAGCACTGGCACTATCATCAATAATTCTAGCTCTATAATAAACTGTACCTGCCCTTACAACCAATTTACATTGTTCTGCAAACACTGCAAGCTTGTCAAGAACAGGATGAGAAGGGAAAAATCTAAATGTGATTTTCTCGTTTTGTCGGGAGATAAATGGCGAGAAAAAAAATTTTTGCTTAGTGACAAATCCGCGTAAGAAGCTGAAATACAGAATGTTTACGGAAGCCGAATCCTAAAATGATAAATGCAGACGTAAATGTCATCCCGGAGAAAGGGCTCAAATGAAAGT
>JAEEGG010002637.1_pt1 | contig 45999 bp, 28 predicted proteins | sample 9134161 | NCBI WGS metagenome assembly JAEEGG01 (sample SAMN16246543, study PRJNA631951) | gut metagenome | biome: gut microbiome; feature: rumen; material: CR-attached | host: Bos | place: Iran: Karaj | collected 2018-10 | reverse complement strand
CACTTGTGACCAATTTTTCTGAAATAATGTTTCCGCTTGCAGTTAACAATATCGCTTTTATCTGGATATCAGGCAGAGCATCAGTTATTTGAATGTGAAACTGCCCATAAGTTGGATTGGGAAAGAGCTTGATGTCCAATGTGTCTAGCAAATTATTAGTGTTGACAGTCAAAGCATTTTCCTTTTTTAATGATTCTACATTTCTTATTTCTTCGAAAACCAGTTCACGTAAAATCCTATTGCCGTTGTCGTCATAGTCAAAATTCAATGTATTATTTTGGGCCATCGTAGCAATAGACGACATCAAAAACAAACCGAATAAAAAGAATAAAACATTTATTTTCATAGTTAAACAATTACATACCACTTGCAAAAATAAAAATATTCCTCCTAATATGATTCCAAACAAACAAAAAAGATTCAGCCTTTATTGTTTTACTATGGCGCGGCGCGGTTTTTGTTCGTACCTTTGCACTCTGAACGAATCAGACAAGTGAATAGTTGGTTTTTTTATTAAAATATTGAAAATTAACGAATTATAACTATATGGATGCAAAATTCTCTCCCCGCGTTCGTGCCATTTTGTCACTTAGCCATCAAGAGGCACAGCGCCTAGGGAACGCATACGTCGGGTTGGAGCACCTTTTTTTGGGTATGTTGAAGGAAGGCGGCAGCAGCGCCATCAAGATTTTGGAGAATCTCAACCTGAACATCGAAGTATTCTCGAAGAAACTGGAAGCCTCGGTACGCACCGCTACTAGCAACCCCAGCCAAGTGCTGGCCTTGCCGCTGACCAAGCAGGCAGAGCGCGTGCTGAAGTTCACGTATATCATCGCCAAGGAGTTCCATTCGGACATCGTCCGCTCCGAGCACCTCATGCTGGCCATTTTGCACGAGAAGAACAACATCATCTCGCAAAACCTCGAGTTTGAAGGCATCAACTACGACAACTTCAAGCAGGAACTGTTGCGCTTCACGGCTGAGAACAGCGACCCGCAAGAGTCGGCGCCCGAAGAGCAACAAGGCTACGCCTCCAACATCTTCAATGATGATGACGAGGAGGAAGAAGACGACCTGATGAACGAAATCCGACCGCAACCCGAGAAGCCTAAGAAGACGAGCAATATCAAGAGCAAGACTCCGGTGCTCGACAACTTCGGCCGCGACCTCACCAAGGCCGCCGAAGAAAACCGCCTCGATCCCATCGTGGGCCGTGAGCGCGAGCTCGAGCGCATCGCCCAAATCCTCAGCCGCCGCAAGAAGAACAACCCCATCCTCATAGGTGAGCCTGGCGTGGGCAAGTCGGCCATAGCCGAAGGCCTGGCCATCCGCATCGTGCAGCACCGCGTGCCGCGCACCTTATTTAATAAGCGCGTCGTCATGCTCGACATCGGCTCCATCGTGGCCGGCACCAAATACCGCGGCCAGTTTGAGGAACGCATCAAGGCCATCCTCAACGAGTTGGAGAACAACCGCGACATCATCCTCTTCGTCGACGAGATCCACACCCTCGTCGGCGCAGGCAACGCCAATGGCTCATTAGATGCCAGCAACATGTTCAAACCCGCCTTGGCGCGCGGCGAGTTGCAGTGCATCGGCTCCACCACCCTTGACGAATACCGCCAGTACATCGAGAAAGACGGTGCCTTGGAACGCCGCTTCCAGAAGATCCTCGTCGAGCCTACCACGCCCGCCGAGACCATCGAGATTTTGAACAACATCAAACCGAGATACGAAGACCATCACTTGGTCACCTACACGCCCGAGGCCATCGAAGCCTGCGTGAAACTCACAGACCGTTACCTCAGCGACCGTCACCTGCCCGACAAGGCCATCGATGCCTTGGACGAAGCCGGCGCGCGCGTACACATCAAGAACATTGACGTGCCGAGCGAGATCACCGAGTTGGAAAGCCGTCTCGACGCCGTGCGCAAGGACAAGAAAGCCGCCATCGCCGAGCAGAAGTTCGAGGAGGCGGGCATGTACCGCAACGAAGAGGTGAAGCTTATGGCACAGCTCGAAGACGTCAAGAAGGCATGGGAAGACAACGCCGTGGCGCACCGTCAGCCCGTGACCGAGCAAAATGTTGCCGAGGTCGTCGCCATGATGACCGGCGTGCCCGTGCAGCGCATCGCCAAGAACGAAGGCGACCGCCTGATGCACATGGAGACCGAGTTGGCAGGCACCGTCATCGGTCAGGACGAGGCCATCAAGAAGGTGACCCGCGCCATCCGCCGCAACCGTGCCGGACTGAAAGACCCGAACAAGCCCATCGGCTCGTTCATCTTCCTCGGCCCCACGGGCGTCGGTAAGACCTACCTCGCCAAGGTGCTGGCCAAGTTCCTCTTCGATAGCGAAGACGCCCTCATCCGCATCGACATGAGCGAATACATGGAGAAGTTCGCCGTGTCGCGCCTCGTGGGAGCGCCTCCTGGCTATGTGGGCTACGAAGAAGGCGGCCAACTTACTGAAAAGGTGCGCCGCAAGCCCTACTCCATCGTCTTGCTCGACGAAATCGAGAAGGCCCACCCCGATGTGTTCAATCTGTTGCTGCAAGTGCTCGACGACGGTCAGCTGACCGACAGCCTCGGTCGCAAGGTCGACTTCAAGAACACCATCATCATCATGACCTCCAACATCGGCTCGCGCCAGCTGAAGGACTTCGGTCAGGGTGTGGGCTTTGGCACGCAGGCCAAGCTCAACTCGAAGAACGAGTACTCGCAGAGCGTCATCGATAATGCCTTGAAGCGCACCTTCGCGCCCGAGTTCCTCAACCGCGTCGACGATGTGGTGATGTTCAACGCCTTGGACAAGAACGACATCCGGAAGATCATAGGCATCGAGATCCGTGAGGTGGTCAAGCGTGTTGAAGAGATGGGCTACAAGATCGAGATCACCGATAAGGCCATTGACTTCCTTGCCGAGAAGGGCTGGGACGAACAATATGGCGCCCGTCCGCTGAAGCGTGCCGTCCAGAAGTATGTGGAAGACGTGCTGGCCGAAGCCATCATCTCGTCCAACCTCCACATCGGCGACACCATCAGCATCGACATGGCCGAAAACGGTGAAGAGACCGTCGTCAACATCATCCCGAACGAGAAAAAAGTCCTAAACGAAGCCAAGGAAGAAGCCAAAGTCTGATGAACTACGACTTCAAAAAACATATCAGCAGCAAGATCTTTAAGGTGATAGCCTACGCCTCGAAGGAGTTGGGCTACAAGAGCTATGTCATCGGCGGCTATGTGCGCGACATCCTGCTGCGCCGCCCGTCGAACGACATCGACGTGGTGACGGTGGGCAGCGGCATCACCCTGGCCAAGAAGGTCGCCTCCCTCCTGCCCGGCCACAAGGAAGCCAAATACTACGGCGCCTTTGGCACCGCCATGATCCGTTTCGATGGCATGGAAGTCGAGTTTGTGGGCGCCCGTAAAGAGTCGTACGACCGCAACAGCCGCAAACCCGTGGTGGAAAATGGAACGCTTGAAGACGACATCAGCCGCCGCGACTTCACCATCAACGCCATGGCCATCAGCCTCAACGCAGAGGACTTCGGCACCCTCATCGACCGCTACAACGGCATGGGCGACATGGAAGAGCTGCTGCTGAGAACACCATTAGACCCCGACATCACCTACAGCGACGACCCGCTTCGCATGATGCGCGCCGTGCGCTTCGCCTCACAGCTGAAGTTCTACATCGAGTCCGAGTCGTTTGATGCCATTAAACGCAACGCCCACCGCATCAAGATCGTCTCGATGGAGCGTGTCACCGAGGAGCTGAACAAGATCATCCTCTCGCCGAAGCCTTCCATCGGTTTCAAACTGTTGGACGAGAGCGGGCTGTTGAAGCTCATCTTCCCACAACTCTCACAACTGAAAGGCGTCGAGGTGGTGCAAGGCCGAGGCCACAAGGACAACTTCCTGCACACTTTGCAAGTGCTCGACCAAGTGGCCGAGAAGAGCGACGACCTCTGGCTGCGTTGGGCCGCCTTGCTGCACGACATCGCCAAACCCCAGACCAAGCGCTGGGAAGATGGCACGGGCTGGACCTTCCACGGCCACGAGTTCAAAGGCTCCAAGATGGTGCCCAAGATTTTCGCCGCCATGAAGCTGCCCTTGAATGAGAAGATGAAATACGTGGAGAAGCTCGTGCTCCTTCACCTCCGCCCCATCGTGTTGGCTGAAGACATCGTCACCGACAGCGCTGTGAGACGGCTCTTGTTTGACGCTGGCGACGACATCGACGACCTCATGCTGCTTTGTCATGCCGACATCACCTCAAAGAACGAAGAGAAGGTGAAGAAATTCCACCATAACTTTGAAATCGTTCAGGAGAAACTGAAAGAAATCGAGGCCAAGGACCACCTTCGCAATTGGCAGCCGCCCATCGACGGCATCGCCATCATGGAGACCTTCGGCATCCCCGAGGGCCGTGAAGTCGGCGTCATCAAAAACGCCATCCGCGAGGCCATCCTCGACGGCATCATCGGAAACAACTTCAGCGAGGCGTACGCCTTTATGAAGGAAGAGGGACAAAAGTTGGGACTGAATGTGGTGAAGGAAATCCAAGAACCTATTGTGGTGGCTAATAATGGGCCCGTGCCGAATAAAGTATGAAAACCTTAATTGTCATCGCTGGCCCCACCGCCTCAGGCAAGACCGCTTTCGCCATTAAAGTGGCCAAGGCGTTGAACACGGTCATTCTCTCCGCCGATAGCCGTCAGTTCTACAAGGAGATGAGCATTGGCACGGCAGCACCCACCGAGGATGAGCTGTGTCAAGCCAAGCATTACTTCGTGCACCACATCAGCATTGAGGACAAATACGACGTGGCCGACTACGAGCACGACGCCATCCAACTCTTGGACGAGCTCTTCAAGACCCATGACGCCGTCGTCATGACGGGTGGATCGGGTCTCTTCATCGATGCCGTCTGCAATGGCATTGACGCCATGCCCGACGTGGAACCTGAAATCAGGGAAAAAGTCGAAAAGCTATACCATGACGAAGGCTTGCATGGCATGCAAGAGGCCTTACAGCGTCTCGACCCCGACTATTACGCCATCGTCGACCAGCAAAACCCACGCCGTCTACAACGTGCCTTGGAGGTGTGCTACCAAACCGGAAAGTCATTTTCCTCTTTCCGAAGCGGCAACACCGCCAAGCGCGACTTCGACATCAAGAAATACGCTTTGCTTTGGGATCGTCAGCAACTTATCGAGCGCATCGACCGTCGTGTGGACATGATGATGGAACAAGGGCTACTCAACGAAGCTAAGGCGCTCTATCCTAAACGGGATCTAAACGCCCTCAACACCGTAGGCTACAAGGAGTTGTTTGCCTATTTCGACGGGCAATGCACGCTCAAGGAAGCCGTGGAGCAAATCAAGATTCACACGCGGCAATATGCCAAACGGCAGATGACGTGGTTGAGGAAAGATACGGGGTATCAATGGATCATGCCAGAAGACATCGACGAAGTTGTTGGTCAGACCAAACCGTTCAAAAAGGCATAATTCACCATTTCGGTGGTAGTGTTGCAACCAATTTTCTGAAAAACCTTGCGCTTGTGTCCCTCTACGGTACGGTCGCTGATAAACAGCTCCTCAGCTATCTGTTTTGACGACTTGCCAAGGGCACACAAACGAATGATTTCTATTTCCCTTTCGGTCAACGGGTCAACCAAAGGATCCTCTTCCTCTTCGGCCAGTGATTCCTTATCGAACACATCCTCTCCTCGGAAGATGGACCGAATGGTTGTGGCCAGCCCCTGGGGCGTGACGTCCTTGGTGGTGAAGCCATTAAGTCCAGCTTCCCTCAGTTTGGGCATATTGGGATTATCTTCTTCACCCGTAACGAGGAGCACTTTCACTTGGGGGCAAACCTGTTTTGAGGTTTTCAGCACATCCATTCCGGTGCCATCAGACAGGTAATAGTCGAGCAGAATCAAGTCGATCTCATTGGGATGCTCCCTTATAAACGTCACTGCCTGACTCACATTCTCGGCCTCTCCTACCACGGCACAGTCAAGTCCCGAATACGACAATGCCATGCGAAGCCCTACCCTGTAGAGCGGATGGTCTTCAACCATCAAAATCCTAATTTTCTTGCTCTGTTTCATACTTTTGCCTTTTTGACATTGAAACGAATTGTCGTGCCTTGGCCCTCAGCGCTTTCGATAATCAGTTGGCCCCCGTTTTTCACCATCAATTGGCGGCTGACGAAAAGCCCGATGCCCGACCCGCGCTCACCCTGCGTACCCTTGGAAGGAGTCACCGTATCGTGAGTCAATTGTTGCATAAGCTCTTGGCTGATGCCAATGCCCGTGTCGGCCACTTCGACCCACACCCGGTCGCCATCATCGATGCTACTCACCTTAATGGTGCCTCCTTGCGGAGTGAACTTGATGGCATTGGAGAACAGATTCTGGAAGACAATATCGACGACATTCTTCTTGTCGAAGCACACGCACGATTTTGGGATGTCATTTTCAACACTCAACTTCTTGTATTTCAGCTCTTCGGAATGCAGGCTAACGCCCTTACCGATAAAGTCAGACAGATTGAACTCTTCTGATGGGACGGCATCCTTACCCATCTCACCGCTGATCCAATGCAAGATGTTGTAGAGTTTGTCCTTCAGTTCGTCAGATCCCTTCTTAAGCATAGACAGTTTTTCCTTCAGCTCTTCGTGGTCCAGGTTTTCGTAATGCTCGTTGACCATTTTCAGCACCATATTTTGCGCCAAAACCGAAGTCTTAACGTCGTGCGAAGCTACCGAGAGGATCCTCTGCTGCGTTTGATTGAGACGTTCCAAAATCTCACTTTGTTTCTTTCTGGCCCGAACCAAGCGGACCAAAATGACCACGATGGCTACCAACAATCCCGAAAGAAGAATCAAAGCCAAGATCTCGCGAGCCTTCAACTTATTGTTTCGCTGCTGGATGTCGAGCTCGTGTTCCATCTGGGCCATGTCGTATTTCACCTGATAGTCACGAATCAAGGCCTGTTGCTTCTCATTGAAAATGGAATCCTTGTAGGCAACACTTTGTTCAAGATAGTCTAAAGCTTTGTTAGGGTCGAACATACGAGAAGCTTCATAGGCTCCAAGATAAGACTGGCGCAGACATTCATCGTAGCCGTTTTCTTTAGCCAAAGCCATCGCCTTTTGGTAGTGTGCTTCCGATTCCTGGTATTTCTCTTGCTTAAAAGCGAATTTTCCGAACAGGATTTCGATTTCGGCCTCTCTGAAACTCTCTTCTTCGTCTTTGGCCATTTGTAATGCCTCATTGAGCAGACTGACAGCATTATCGACTTGCCCATTGGCGAAATACGCTCGCGACAACACGATTTTGCGCTGAATCACCTTGACAGGTCTGTCGCCATGATTGACTGAATAGTCATAGGCTTGCTCCATGAGACTGACAGCCTTTTCCACCTTCTCCTTGCGAGGTTCACCCTCCATACCCTCGGCTTGCGTCAAATAAACATCCGCCAGGTTATGAAGATAGGTGGCCAAATCCAAATAATCACCGTCCTCTTGGGGGTCGCCTACCATGTCGATACACCTCATAAACATCTCCTCGGCCTTGTCATTCTCGCCCATCGAACTATAGATATTCGCCATGTTGTTTGTGGTATAACGGATGTTCTTCTCGTAGAACGGGTTAGGTTCCTGCTCGTTAAGCAAGGTCATGGCGGCATTGCATTGGTTGTAGCTTTCGATGGCTTCATTCATCTGTCCCAAACGCTGGTAAGCCACACCCAGAAGGTTGTAGCATCCGGCGGCATCGAAGAGGTCGCCACGTTTTTCGTAACTATCGATGGCTATTTTAGCATAGTTGACTACTTCTGTCATTTCGCTTCGGTCAAAATGCCAGAAAATGAGCTTCTTCAATACGGCTTCGTTCATCTGTTCAACACTTATATCTTCGGTGAAACAAACCGTGTCGCCGGTCATGACTGCAATCTCGTTGGCCACGTTAATCGCCATCTCTCCTTTGCTGGCCAAGAATACATTGTAGAGACTATCTATTTCGCTTGCATGCAACGAGGCGTTGGCTAGCAAAAACAAAACCATAAACGAAAGACAACGCATAACAATCCATTTTTGGCACAAAAATATCGCTTTTTTGTTCCCCGAAAGCCATTGCTTCAAACAAACACACAAAAACGCGTAATTTTACCTATAGCCAAGCCATTTTTTTGTTATATTTTTGCCCCAACGGATATAAAAAAAGAATAATTACGATTATTCAACCATAAGTTAAACTTAAATTAAAAGCATTATGAAAAGACTTCTACTAACAATTCTGTCGGTGATGGCTTTCGCTGGCGCGAGCAAAGCCCAGCATGTGTATTCGGCAGGCTACTTCTCGGATGGCGGCCAAAGACGTGCCGCAGTTTATATGGACGCTACGTTGTTGTATAGTTCATCTATAGGTAATGGCAACAACGAATCCACTTCTGTAGTGGTGAACCCCAGCAACCAAGATGTATATTGGGTGCGAAACAGTACTGTTCCTTCGTATGGTGACATCATGAAAAACGATGAAGTATTCCTTAATAACTATACGACGGGTACCAAAATCAACAAATTGTATTGGCATGACAATAATTCTTCCAATGACCCAGAGTATTGTTTGTTCTCTGCTGGCTACACATACACCAGTCAAGAAAGTGCATATGCTGCTGTTTGGCGTGGTTCATCAGATGCCGAATTCTTATGCCCGGATTTTGGGAACGGTTATCAATCGATGGCGAATGGCATCTGTGTTTCGGGAAATGCCGCCTACCCTGACGTATGGTATTGTGGTGTCAAGTACACTAACCAAGGGGGTGTTGGACCTGGTTATGGTCCCCGAGCCACTGTATGGAAAAACAATTCGCTCATGTACACACTCTCCGACATCAACTCTACTGCCAATGATATTGCTTACTATAACGGAGATGTCTATACATGCGGTTATGAGATCGTTGGCGAATACCATGTCGCAAAGGTGTGGAAAAACGGCTCAGTACTATACACACTCGGCGACGGTTCTGACAACTCAAATGCCTTTAAGATTAAGGTTGATGGCGGAGATATATATGTCAGCGGTTTTGTTTCTGGCAGTCGCATCATCTGGAAAAACGGAGAGATCCTCTATGATAGCCCTTGGTTGCTTGCTGGCATCGTGGTAAATTCTGAAGGAGTGTATTACAGTAGCAATTCAAGTGCTGGATCGACTAGCTGCCGAATCTTTAAGGATAATCAAATTATTTTTACTGTTCAAAATTGCGAAGGTATCAATGACATCTTTCTGACTCCAGAAGAATGTACCAATCCGCAGCCCCGCCAGTTGCCATATTTCGAAGGTTTCGAGATGGGCACTACCGAATGGGCGTGTTGGGCTACCACTGATGAGGGAAACAATCTTGACGATCAAGGGACAGAAAGAGTTTCCTATTGGCACCGCCTTGGTGTTATGGGAGATTATTTGCCCTACACGGGAGCCCACTGTGCCTACCACCGCTACGGAAAACAGGCACAGGAAGGCTGGCTTATCAGCCCGCCCCTAATTATACCATCTAACAAAAATGTAGAACTGACTTTCCAAACATTAGAGGAATACGGCTATGACATGGATTTTGAAGGCGTTATGGTGTCTACTACCAATCCGAATCCTAACGCCTTCCAACAAGTATGGTCACAATCCGACCCGAGCAACAGCTGGAAGGAAGTGACTATTGACCTGTCTGCTTATCAGGGTCAAACTATTTATATTGCCTTTGCTTATATTGGCACCAATGCCCATGACTGGTATCTTGACGATGTGAGAGTAGAAGCGACTGGCGAAAACGAATATACCATTACAACAAACGTGGACCCTGTTGGTGCTGGCACAGTGGATGGCGCAGGCACCTATCCCGCAGGCGAGACAGTTTACCTCACCGCCTCCGCCAACCCAGGCTGGCAATTCAGCCATTGGAACGACGGCATCACTACCAACCCGCGCAGCATCATCGTAAATGCTAACGCCACCTACACTGCCAATTTCTTGCAACAGAATTACACACTCACCGTCAATGCCAACCCTGCTGAAGGTGGCACGGTGACTGGTGGCGGCAGCTACCATTATGGCGATGTGGCCACACTTACAGCAACGGCTAACAATGGTTTCACCTTCATTAGCTGGAGCGACGGTAACACCAATGCTACACGAACAGTCACGGTGACAGGCAATGCGACATACACGGCACTCTTCAACGCCGCTGGCACTACCATGTACACGGTCACAGTGCTCTCCGACAACCCGCTGCTAGGCTCAGTGAGTGGCGGCGGCACCTATCCCGAAGGCGCTGTCATCCAAATTACAGCCACACCTAACCTAAACGCCCACTTCGTCAGCTGGGACGACGGCAACACAGACAACCCACGTGATGTGATAGTAACAGGCAACATGACCTTCCGTGCCATATTTGCCGCACTACAGCATTATACCATTACCGTTGAGTCGGCCAACCCAACCATGGGAACGGCCACAGGTGGCGGTTCCTTCCTTGAAGGCACTACCATCACCATCAGCGCTACGCCATACTCTGGCTACTACTTCACTAGTTGGGACGACGGCAATGCCGACAACCCACGCACCATTACCGTCACTCAAAATGCCACTTACAAGGCACAGTTCTCGGCAAATGCCGTGGTTACCTACACACTGACTGTGATATGCAACAACGCCGAAGGCACCGTCATTGGCGGCGGCACATATACTGCAGGCGCCACTGCCACCATCGCCGCCATCCCCAACAGCGGCTATGAATTTGACAAGTGGAGCGATGGTAGTTCACACAACCCACGTCAAGTGATCGTTAACGACAATATGGTTTTCGTGGCCTTCTTCAAGGGCACAGGCGTCGACGAGGGCGAACTCAACCCGATGACGCTCTACCCCAACCCTGCCAAGGAGAGCATCCACATCCTCGGCATCGAAGCCAACAGCACCATCGAGATCTATAACAGCTTAGGCATGCTCGTCAAGGTGGTGAACGCCTGCTCTGACCAGGAGATCGGCGTCAGCGACTTAGCCTCGGGCCTCTACCTCGTGCGCTGCGGCAACCGCATCCTGCGCTTCATAAAGCAACAATAAGACGTTTGTGATTGTTATCCCGGTTTCCGTGGCGGGCGAGCCCGCCACGGAAACCAATTTTTGAATCTTATAACCCTTGATCCCCGCACCAACCATGAAAAGAAAAACATTACGCTTCTTCCTGCTACTTGCTATCCTTGCTCCCTGGTCAGCCAAGGCGCAACAATACGTGACCATTGGCAATTCGCAAAGTCCGTTCAGCACAGGTCTTTTTCCTGTTGCAACAGGGTGGTATTATTCTTTGTCACAGCAAATTTATACCTCCGACGAAATCGGGATGGCAGGCTACATCTCTTCCATCGCTTTCGAATATATAGTCAACGAATCATTCTCCATAGAAAGCGTGCAAGTGTATATGAAGAATGTAAGCAAGTCGTACTTCGAGTCGAATACTGACATGGTGTCCCTCGATGGTGCCACCAAGGTGTTTGAAGGCACTTTTACGGTTCAGGGGCCTGGCTGGGTGACGATTCAATTTGATACGCCATTCTTCTACGATGGCACAAGCAATCTCTTGCTTTGCTGTTATGACCCCACAGAAGGCCTTATACAATGGAACTCGGAGTTATGGTTCCGTACAACAAAGGCTAATAGTAATAGAAGTATATGCTACTACAGTAATGAGTATTGTCCCGACATTAATGATTTGTCGAATTATCAAGGCTATTACGGAAATGGCGATTATAATATCAGCAACATCCAACTTGTAATCTTTCCCAATATCTATTTCGAAGACCAATTACTGGAAGACATCTGCTTACAGCATTGGGACAGCAACGGAGACAACTCACTGAGCTACCCCGAAGCTGCTCAAGTGAGTAGCTTAAGCCTAGCATTCAATGGCACTGGCATTAGCACATTCGACGAATTGCAGTATTTCACTGGGCTAGCCACTCTTAATCGATATGAATTCCAAAACTGCAATTCACTTGAGCGCATAACCGTCCCTCGGTCGGTCAACCTGATTCAACCCAGCATTTTTCAGGGATGCAACTCGTTGCGGCATATCACCGTAGACCCAGACAACCCGACCTTCGATTCGCGCGACAATTGCAATGCCATCATCGAGACAGCTACCAACAAGTTGGTCGCGGGTTGCAAAAGCACCATCATCCCCGAGGGCGTCACCGCCATTGGCGAAGGAGCACTCGAGAATTTGCCTATGAGCACACTCACTTTGCCGTCAACGCTTCAGACGATTGAAAGCTATGGCATACACCTCATCGATGGTTTGGAAAGCCTAACGGTTAACGCCGTCACGCCACCCACAATCACCGAGCATTTCCTCTATGGCACTCCAAGGACCATCCCCGTCATCGTGCCTGTGGAAAGCCTCGCAGCCTATCATAATTACAACAACACCGGACAACCTTGGGGCGGCTTCACCAACATCATTGCCGATGGCAACATCTCCTTCGTTGACCCCGCCGTGAAGGCCATCTGCGTGGCCAACTGGGACACCAACGGAGACGGCGAACTGAGCTATGCCGAAGCCGCCGCAGTGACCACCTTGAATCCTTCGGGACTATTCAACGGCAACGTGTTCTTTAATAATACCGAAATCACCTCGTTCAATGAATTGGAGTACTTCACCGGACTGACGAGCATCAATGATTACGCCTTCTATGGATGCAATAACTTGACTTCCGTCACCCTCCCGCATGGGGTTACCTCTATCGGAAACTCTGCGTTCTATAATTGCAGTGGCCTAACCTCGGTGACCATCGGCAACTCCGTGACCTCGATCGGAGATTCGGCGTTCAATCATTGCACCAGCCTAACCTCGGTCACCATCGGCAACTCCGTGACCTCAATAGGCAGCTATGCTTTCGGTTCGTGTAGCGGACTTACCTCTGTGACCATCCCCGACTCCGTGACCTCGATCGGAAGCACTGCGTTCTATAATTGCAGCGGCCTAACCTCGGTCACCATCGGCGACTCCGTGACCTCAATTGACAGCTTTGCGTTTGAGGGATGCTCTAGCCTGACCTCGGTGACCATCCCTGCCTCGGTAACAAGCATAGGCAGTAATCCATTCGCTTATTGCGACCTACTTGAATCCATCACGGTGGATCCAGGCAACACAGTGTACAGCTCGCCCAACGGTTGCAACGCCATAATCAAGACTGCTGACCACCTGCTGGTTTTGGGCTGCAAGAACACCGTTATTCCTAACGATGTCACAACTATCTATGGTCATGCTTTCTATGGTTGTATTGGACTGACTTCCATTGAGATTCCTGCTTCTGTATCGAACATTTACACAAGCGCTTTCAACAGGTGTTCCAATCTCGAGGAAATAAGAGTTTGGGCTGTAACGCCACCCACCGCCTTCACACTTTGTTTTAACTATGTCCCTACCGACATTCCCGTTTATGTACCCTGCAACACGAAAACCGCCTATCAACAAGCGAGTGGTTGGAGTGTCTTTACCAATTACATCGACCCGTGCGCCAACATCGACTTCGCCTATGAGGCAGTGAAAGCCATCTGCGTGGAATACTTTGACGCCAACCAAGACGACGAATTGAGCTACAGCGAAGCCGCAGCTGTGCTGAGTTTGGGTACGGTATTTCAAAATGCTTTCCAAGATGAAGGAACAAGTGTTTCTTTCAACGAGTTGCGATACTTCACCGGACTGACGAGCATCGATGATGATGCTTTTTCAAGCTGTTGGTCTCTGACTGCGTTAACGCTTCCTCCCTCAGTGCTAACCATCGGCGAGTTTTCCTTCTATGGCTGCAACTTTTCCTCAATCGTGATCCCCAATTCGGTAACCTCCATCGGTAGCCATGCCTTCCGCAGTTGTGGTGCCCTCACCTCGATAACGATTCCGAGCTCGGTGACCTCCATCAGCGAGAATCCGTTTTTTTATTGCCCCGCATTGGCAAGCATCACGGTGGAGGCAGGCAACACGGTGTACAGCTCACCCCAGGGCTCTAATGCCATTATCAAGACTGAGGAACACAAACTGGTTTCGGGCTGCAAGAACACGGTCATCCCTGAAGGCGTGACCACCATCGGAGCATCCGCCTTCGGTGGTTGTTCGGGCCTCACTGAGATACACATCCCTAGCTCCGTGACGCTTATTGATGCTTGGGCATTCATGGATTGTTCAGGCCTCATCACCGTCACTATTCCCAGCTCGGTGTCTTTCATCGGCAATGTTGCCTTCAATGGATGCACAGGCCTTTCTTCCATCACTGTGGAACGCGAGACACCGCCCACGTTAGACAATGGTGTCTTCGATAATACTAGCATCCTCGTCTACGTGCCCTGCGGCAGCCTTGAGGCCTACCAAAACTACAACAACACGGGCACGCCCTGGGGCGGCTTCACCAATATCCACGACCTATGCGAGAACCCGCTTTGCGTGGCCCCAACCAATGTGGAGGTGACCAGCACCGAGCCACAAAATGGCTACAACGGTTTTACTTTCAGCTTCACGCCTGGGCATGAGGAACAGACTTTATGGTCCTTCTACGTGAGCGAGGATTACGAGTTGCCCGCAACCTATCAGGAGATGGTCGCCAATGGCTGGTTGGGTAGCACGAATCAAACCGTGGGCAGTTATTATCCCACGAATGAGGATGAATTGGCAATGGAAGGCACGACCTACTACCTTTGGGTGGGCTACAACTGTGGCACTGAAGGAGACCCCGACATCGTTTGGAGCGAAGGTCCCACCATGGTCACCATACCTTCGGAGATCGTGTATAATCTGACATCTGGCGTCAACTGGTGGGCTCCTCTAGCACCAATAACCTTGGGAGAACTTAAGTCCCAACTATACGGCATACCTGTTGTCATCAACTCGCAAAATGAAGGTTTCTTGTTCGGCGAGGACAACTGGAGTGGTACGCTCAGCAAAAGCGACGACTACATCATCCAGCCCGGAGAGATGTACAAGATTGTGATTAAAGACGATAGCAGTAAAGATGTCTACGTATTTGCCGTGCCACAAACTTGGGCCAATGTCGAACTACAGCATGGCTACAACTGGTTCGGCTATACTGGAAACACAAAACCCATCGCCGATGCCATCGGTCCCAACAGCCCACCAACTAACGGTGACAAGATCATCGACGAAAACGGCCACGAGGCTACCTACCAAGACGGCAGTTGGACTGGCGATTTGACCCACTTGTATAAAGGTCGTGGCTACGTCTACTATTCCGCCGCCGATTACACCAGATCGCTTTTTCTACAATAAAGTAGCGCAGCCAAGCGACAGATGACATAGTTAAGGGGAGATAACAGCTATCGGTGGATTATGCCGGAAGACTTTGATAGTACCGTATCAGCCCTTCGGCAGGCGCTTGCATGATTTCGCCTATGGCGAGGCCATAATCGGCAAGGCCTTCCTTCAGGATGTCCTGGAAATGAAAAGCCACTGAGCCGATAAAGCTTACCTTTAATGAGCTACTGGCGTTGTCACGAATGACAAAAGCCTCGATAAAAGCGTTGAAACAACGTTTCACCAAGTCATGCATAAAAGGATGCGCTTGGTTTTCGCCCGCGAACTTGGCGAAGGTGGCCAGATACTTCGATGGCTGTCCCTCGTGATACAGCCGTTGGACGAATGCCTTCAAATCCAAATGATACTCCGCTTCGAATCTCATTCGCAATTCCTCGGGCATGAAGCCATAGAAATAGGCACGCACCACTTCCCTTCCAATGTGCATCCCACTGCCTTCGTCGCCAACAAGATAGCCCAGCGACACTGCCTTTTCCGTAATATGCTCGCCATCGTAAAGACAAGCGTTAGAACCCGTCCCGAGGATACAGGCGATACCTTTATCATGGCCTAACACAGCATGACATGCCGCCATCAAATCATGGGTGACATGGATTTCGGCAAAAGGAAAACGTTCTTGAAAGACTTCCTTGATCAGAAGGCAATTCTGCTCATTGCCACAGCCCGTGCCGTAATAATGAATATAATGGATTCCGTCGGGTAGTGACACGCCATGACACATGTCTACCAAGCATTTCCTCTCAGCGTAATTTGGGTTGAAGCCTTCGGTATAGAAACGCTGCTTGACAGTGTTTCCGTCAAGGAGGATCCACTCCATTTTGGTCGAACCGGCGTCGATAATGAGCCTCATAGGTGCATAATTTTGTGCAAAAATAAGGAAAACTGCGTAAAACCGAATATTTTTAATAGTTTTGCAGCCCATTTATAATCCATTAAAACCTGTAGCAATGAGAAAATGGCGCATCGAAGACTCCGAAGACCTTTACAACGTAAAAGGCTGGGGAGGAAACTATTTTTCCATTAATGAAAAGGGACATATGGTCGTGACACCCAAGGAAGGCTGTGCCTCGGTCGACCTACCCGAACTCGTTGACGAGCTGTCATTGAGAGACGTCTCGGCTCCTATGCTGATCCGTTTCCCCGATATCCTCGACGACCGCATCAACAAGATCGACTCCTGCTTCAAGGAGGCTGCCAAGGAATACGAGTTCCACGGACAGAACTTCGTGGTGATGCCCATCAAGGTGAACCAGATGCGTCCTGTGGTCGAAGAGATAGTGAGCCACGGCAAGAAGTGCAACATCGGTCTGGAAGCCGGCTCCAAGCCCGAGCTCCACGCCATCATCGCCCTGGGCACCGACTCTGACTCTCTCATCGTTTGCAATGGCTACAAAGACGAGGAGTTCATCGAGCTCGCCTTGCTCGCCCAGAAGATGGGTCGTAAGATCATCATTGTCATCGAGAAACTCAACGAGCTGAAGACCACAGCCAAGATTGCCCGTCGACTGAAGGTCACGCCCAACCTTGGCGTGCGCATCAAATTGGCCAGCTCAGGTGCAGGCAAATGGGAAGAATCGGGTGGCGACGGCAGCAAGTTCGGCCTTACCTCTTCCGAGCTTCTCGAAGCCCTCGATTTCCTCGAGGAACACGACATGAAAGACTGCCTGAAGCTCGTGCACTACCACATCGGCAGCCAAGTCAGCAAAATCAAGAAAATCAACGTGGCCTTGCGTGAAGCGGCACAGTTCTACGTGCAGCTCTACAAGATGGGCTACCATATCGAATACGTCGACATGGGCGGCGGCCTCGGCGTCGACTACGACGGCACCAGCTCAAGCAGCGCCAGCTCGGTCAACTACAGCATCCAAGAGTATGCCAATAATGCCATCTACACCATCGTGGATGCCTGCGACAAAAACGAGCTCCCTCACCCCAACGTCATCTGTGAGTCGGGTCGTGCCCTGACGGCGCACCACTCCGTGCTCATCTTCGAGGTGCTGGAGAAGACCTCGCTGCCCGAATGGGACGACGACGAAGAGCCCGAGGAAAACGACCACGAGCTCATCAAGGAACTCTACGATTCGTGGGACGAACTTACCAAGAGTTCTTCGCTCGAGATCTGGCACGATGCCCAAGAGATCCGCGAGGAAGCACTCAACCTGTTCAGCCTCGGTCTGCTCGACCTCAAGTCGCGTGCCAAGATTGAGCGTCTGTTCTGGAGCATCGCCCGCGAGGTGAACCATATCGCCAACAGCCTGAAGCGCGTGCCCGAGGACTTCACTTCATTGCCGAAGCTCTTGGCCGACAAATACTTCTGCAACTTCTCACTGTTCCAGTCGCTGCCCGACCTCTGGGCCATCGACCAGCTCTTCCCCATCATCCCCATCCAACGTTTGGATGAGAACCCGACGCATTTGGCCACGCTGCAGGACATCACCTGCGACAGCGATGGTAAAATCACCAACTTTGTGGCCAAGTCGACACAACACACCATCCCGCTGCATGGCTTCAGCGACAAGGAGCATTACTACATCGGAGTGTTCCTGGTGGGAGCCTATCAAGAGATCCTTGGCGACCTGCACAACCTGTTTGGCGACACCAATGCCGTGCACGTCTCGGTTGACGAAAAAGGCTACTACATCGACCAAGTCATCGATGGCGAGACCGTGGCTGACGTGCTGGAATACGTGCAATACAGCCCGAAGAAGCTCGTCCGCACGGTGGAGACCTGGGTCACCAAGTGTGTCAAGGAAGGCAAGATCTCCGTTGAGGAGGGAAAGGAATTCCTCTCCAACTACCGATCGGGTCTTTACGGCTATACCTATTTGGAGTAATCATAGTTTTACTATGGCATATAACAATGGCCTATGGCTGCCTCGATGTAAAGGCAATCCATAGGCCATTTGCTATGGACCATAGTCATTAGGCGAACATCTTCTCGATGACGTCCTTGTACTTGTTGGTGATGACCTTACGTTTGGCTTTCAGTGTCGGCGTGAGCAAGCCATTGGCAATGCTCCACTCGTCGGCGAGCAGCACGTGTTTCTTGATCTTCTCGGTCTCGCCCAAGCCCTTGTTCAGCTCGTTGACTTCCTTGGCGAAGCGCTTGAGCACCTCAGGATTTTGGATCATCTCCTCGTTGGTGGTGTAAGGAATCTTCTCCTCGGCACACCAAGCCTTCAGGTCGGAGAAGCTCGGGATGATGAGGGCTCCAGCAAACTTCTGGTTCTCACCCACCACCAGGATCTGCTCGATCAGTTTGGAGGAACAGAACTTGGCCTCGATGACATCGGGATTGATGTATTTACCACCCGAGGTCTTGAAGAGGCTCTTGATACGTCCCGTAATCTTCAAGCGGTTGTATTGGTCGATCTCACCCATGTCGCCCGTGTGGAACCAACCCTCCTCGTCGATGACTTCCTTGGTCAGCTCGGGGTGTTTGTAATAACCCATCATCACGTTATGTCCACGGCAACAAATCTCACCATTGTCGGCAATCTTCACCTCAGTGCCCGGCAGCGGCTGACCCACATAGCCCACTTCGCGACCATGGGGATTGCGGTTACTGACGGCGATGACAGGCGATGTCTCGGTAAGGCCATAACCTTCGAAGACTGGCATCTTGATGGCAGAGAAGAAGCCTGCAATCTTTTGCGAGATGGCGGCAGCGCCCGACACGATGATATCGAAGTTCTCGGCACCGATGTTGGATCTGATCTTGCTATAGACCAACTTATCGGCGATGCTCAACTTCCAGTCGTAGAACCAATGGCGATTCACTGAGTCAATCTTATAGCGTTCACCGAGATGCAAGGCCCAGAAGAAAATAGCCCTGGCTATACCTTTCTGTTTCTTACCGGATTGGTAGATGGCGTCATAGAAACGTTCGAGCACACGGGGAACGGCACACATCATCGTAGGATGAATCTCACGCATGTCGTTGGCGATGGTGGCCAGACTCTCGGCATAATAGATGGACATGCCACGATACTGGTAGCAGTAGATCAGTGCGCGTTCGTAAGCGTGGCATACGGGCAAGAAGCTGAAGGCCTTGTCAGAGCCATCGCTGATCGTGTATTGGAAGTTCGGGAATTGGTTCATCAAATTATGGTGCGAGAGCATCACGCCCTTAGGCGTTCCTGTCGTGCCAGAAGTATAGATAATGGTGGCGCACTCCATCTCGTCGACAGCGGCCTTGCGGGCTGCCACCTCTTCGGGGTGCGGATGTTCCTTTCCAAGTTGGAGTAATTGGTCGAAATAAGGATACTTCTCTCTGTCGACCATGGTATAGACCAATTTCACATTCGGTGCATCCGGCAGGATGTTGGTCACTTTGTTCATCACGGAGAGGCCGTCGATGATCACCATCTTGGCGTCGCAGTCGGCCAAAATGAAACGGTAATCCTCCTCGCTGATGGTGGGATAAACCGGCACGGTGATGGCGCCGACTTGGCTGATAGCCATGTCGAGCATGTTCCATTCGGGGCGGTTGGTAAGGATCATGGCAACCTTGTCACCCTTCTCAATGCCTAACTCGATAAGAGCATAGCTCAGGATGTCGGATTGTTCCTTATAGGACTTGGAGCTGTAGTGCACCCATTGTCCGTTCTTTTTGCCTGCAAGGGCAATTTGCTGGTTGGGATACTTCTCCACATAATTGTCGAGAAGATCAAAAACTCTTTTAATTTCCATATCCAAAGAATTCTTGTTTCAATAAAGTTGCAAATATAAGAAAAATCTATTTGTGCAACTTTTTTCACACTGAAAACAAGCAATTTTTCACTTCATTTAAATGCACAAGCAAACCAAGGCCGCCAAGACCATCAGCAAGGGGATAATCTTGCTGCGGATGTTCTGCTCCTTGAATCCGAAGATGCCGTAGACGAACGACACGACGAGACGCACGCCATAGAGGATGAGCGGGATGAGCACCACCACGGCAGCTTCTTGCTTGAGGCCGGTAAGATAGATGACATCGGCCACGGTGACGAAGACAGCCATCGCCACGATGCCCCAACGCCATTCAAAGGGTTGCTCTTTGCGTTTCGGCATCCAAAACAGAAGGAACAGCACGGCCATCATAAGGAAGTCATAGATGGTATACCAAGCCTGAATGGTAGAAGGCGAGATACTCTCCTTGCTGAGCAGGAACTTGTCGTAGACGCCACTCAAAGCCACGAGAACGGCAGAGCCAAGTAGCATATAGACCCATTTGTTCGACTTGAATTGAATGCCTTCGAGTTTGCCCGATCGGTTCATGAAGTAGAACGAAATGATGGCCAAAACCACACCCGTACCCTGCAGCCATGTCAGGCTCTCACGGAAAACGCAAAACATCAAGATAACGGTGATGGCAGGACGCAGCTGGTTGACAGGTCCCACCACAGTGATGGGCAGGTGTTTCATGGCCGAATAGCTGAACATCCACGAGCACAGGATAAGTGCAGTCTTGCCCATAATGAGCAGATGTTGCCTTGCCGTCAGCGGCTCGATATAGAGCTTCGACATGAAGTCACCCTCAAAGATGAAAGGCTTGAAATGTGACAACAGCACAAACGGCACGAACATGAGTCCGCTGATCAAGGTGCTATAGAAAAGGACGGGGATGATGGCATTATTGACGACGGTCTGTTTCTTAAAGATGTCGTAGAAGCCCAACAGAAAGGCTGAAATCAATGATAATACTACCCACATGGTAATTTGGTTTTGCGCGGCAAAAGTAGTGTTTTTTGTTGAATTAACGAACCAAATCGATGTAGACTGGTAAATGGTCGCTGAAGCCACCGAAATAGCGCGGCCCGATGTAGGTACGGAAGAGCTTCTTGCCGTGGTAGGTCTCGTCATCCTCAAGCATGAAGTCGGCGTGGAAGATACGCGCACTACCCTCTTGATAATGAAGGCCTTCTCCCGTCAACACAGCATCGGTGACGATGATCTGGTCAAAGATCTGCCAGTCGGTTTGGTGCTTCAGCGTGCCTTCAAAGCCAAGACCCTCGTTCTTGCCGAACAGATTGATGAAGCAGCCCTCCTCCTTTTCACTAGGATGGCGGGCACGCAGCACATCGTAGACGCTTGGATCGGTGGGGCAATCGTTCAGGTCGCCCATCATGATGACCTTAGGCTGGTAGCCTTTGGGCGCCGCTGCCACAATCGAGTCGACCTTGGCGCGCAGAATCGCTGCCGAGCAGGAGCGCGAGCCCACCGTCTCCAACTCACCGCTGTAACGCGATGGCCAATGGTTGACGAAGACGTGGATGGTGTCGGCTTTATGGGTCGGCCCTTCGACAGGCTCAGGGACCTCAACGGCCACGAATTTAGCATAAAGGATATCCCTCGAATGATAAGCCGTATCCTCGGGGTTGTAATAGGGTATCACGGCGCTCTCCACCAATTGGAAATGGTCAAGTGAATACACGATAGCGGGGTCGATGCCACGCTTGTCGGGGCCTTCGTAAAGCACCCAACGGTAGTCGTGCTTCTTCAAAGGCGTCTGCTCGAAAAGGGCGCTCAACACATACTCGTTCTCCACCTCGCACATGCCAAGGATGCCAAGTGGACGATTCTCCGACATGGCCAGGATGGCCTTATACATGTTGTTGCGCTTGCGATAGAAACGGCTTTTCGTCCAGTGTTGCATGCCGTCCTCAGTAAAGGCGTTGTAGGTCTTGGTGCTGTCCACATAAGGGTCGAAGAAGTTCTCCATGTTCCAAAAGGCAATGCGAACAGGAACATCCTGGGGAAAAACCATGTTTGTAATCACAAAACAGACAAAACAAAGCAAAACCATCCTTTTCATACGGCACACAATTTGTTTCCGCTGCAAATGTAAGAAATTGTTTCTATTTTTGCGCCATGAAACCGAAGATCGTCATCATCATGCTCTCCTTGTTTTTGGGCTTGTTTTCCATGCATGCCATGGGCCAAAACGCCCATTTCTGGGATGGTATCGAAGCCTTTGACGGCCCCACTGACGAGAACCCCGTGCTGGCAGCACAGCTGGATTTCTATTTCGACAAGATGGTCGCCCCCCTACCCGATTCCATCACTCCCGAAATCGACCGATTGGTAGAAAGAACAAGTTTTAATTCCGACCTCCGCGACTTCATCCTATGGCACCTGTTGGAGAAATACCGCCATCCTGAATACAGTAGCCAGGACCAAGTGTTCGTTTGGCTTTATGACCACTACTTTTCCAAGCTGGAAATTAAGGATTTGAACGCAGCCAATTTGGCTTTAATCCGCGACAAAGCCGAGACATTCCGGAGATTGGCCATATTCAACCTTGCGCCCGATTTCGCAATAAACGATTCCGTTAATTTACATTCTGTTGAAAGCAAATACACGGTATTGTTTTTCTTCGACCATGACTGTGATGTTTGCCAACAAGAAATGCAAGAGTTGGATTCAGTTTGCATTGCGCATCCTGAAATCAAAATGCTGGCCATCGACATGAACACCGACGACATCAGTGTTGACGCGTTGTACGACCTTTACGACATTGAGACCACACCATTGCTTTACGTCTTGGATGGCGAGAAACGGATTATAGCCAAAAAGATCCGTGCTAAGCAAATTCCTCTATTACTGCCTTCATCTCTGGAAGGGCAGCCGTAGCCTCTTCATACAGTTTCCATTGTGCCCGCGTGCGCACCAGATTGTGTTCGGGATACCTTATCTTATAATAGGTGTCGCCGTTGATGTAATCCGCGAAGAAACGCACCGCCTGCATATAAGGGAACAAGGTGGCCGCATAAGGCAGGTTCTCTTTTTCTATCGGCAACAGAAATGACTTGGTGCCTTCCAGATAGCCTTTCGCAAAGGCCTTGAAGACCTCCATGTTGAAATGGATGTGGTCCAAATCGGGGTCATCCTCGGCACCTGTATTGGCGGCCGAACGCAGGAAGTCGCCGAAGTCAGAGAAGACGAAACTCGGCATGATGGTATCCAAATCAATGATGCACAACACATTGCCATCTTTGTCGAAAAGCATATTGTTCACCTTGGTGTCACAATGGCAAATACGTTTCGGCAATTTGCCCTCTCGATAGAGCCGCTCACCCAAGCACATCTCATCTGCCACCGCCTTGATTTTGTCCACATAAGCCTGCACTTCAGGGTCGTTCATACGCCCCACCTTATCCTCGGCAATGGCTTCATCCAGTTGTTTCAAACGAAACTCGATGTTATGAAAATCGGGAATAATCTCCCCTATCGGCGTCTCCAAATCCGTCAATAGCGATTCGAAATCACCAAAAGAACGACCCGCATAATAGGCATACTCCGGCGTAACGGCCTCGTAAGTGTAGCTGTCGGTAATGAAGTCCATCGCACGCCAATATTTGTCGTTTTCCAAGATGTAGGTCTTCCCCGTATCGGCTTTCAAAAAGTGCAAAACCCTTCGATTGATGTCAGCAATACCTTGACTTTCATACTTTTTCCGAATATGATTGGTCACGGCCTCGATGTTGTTTTGGAGCATGTCCACATCCGTGAAAACAGCGTTATTGATGCGTTGCAAGACGTATTTCGGCTTGGCCTCGCCTTTGACCACAATCTTATAGGTGTCGTTGATGAGGCCATTGCCCAAAGGCGTAATATCTTCGATGGTGTTCGGATCGATGAAATGACCCGCGATGGCAAAAAGTTCGTTCATGGATGGAATTTTTTGGCGAAGATAGGGGTTTTTACCGACAAATTCATATTTTTGCCCGCAAAATCAATCCACATCGTATGAAAAACAAGGTTTTACACTTCATCTTCGGCCTGGTCCTGTTGACCATGGTCACCTCTTGCAACGACAAGAAAGAAACGGCAGAGGTCCGCAAGGGCAACTACCGCATCGTTGACAACACCATCGTTTTTGACGAGCCACAACGCATCGAAGGACAGAAGAGTGTCCTTCAGTTCACTGTCGACCCCATCGAGAATGTCCGCATCGGCTTCATCGGCCTCGGCATGCGCGGTCCTGATGCCGTCGACCGCATGACCTATATTGACGGCGTGACTGTCGTCGCCCTATGCGACATCGAGCCCGATCGAGTGGAAGCCGTGCAAACCAATATCCTTGAGGCCAAGGGACTGCCCCGTGCCGAGGCCTACACAGGTCGTGAGGCATGGAAAGAACTCTGTGAGCGCGACGACATCGACCTCGTCTACATCTGCACCGACTGGAAGACCCACGTCCCCATGGCCGTTTACGCCATGCAACACGGCAAACACGTAGCCGTTGAAGTACCTGCCGCCACCTCCATCGAAGAGTGCTGGCAACTCGTCGACGTGGCCGAACAGACCCAACGCCACTGCATGATGCTCGAGAACTGCTGCTACGACTTCTTTGAACTCACCGCTCTCAACATGGCCCAGCAAGGCATGCTCGGCGAACTCATCCATGGTGAAGGTGCTTACATCCACAACCTGGAGCCATTCTGGCACGAATACTACGAGAACTGGCGCCTTGAGTTCAACCAGAACCATGCGGGTGACGTCTATCCCACCCATGGCCTCGGACCCCTCTGCCAAGCCTTCAACATACACCGCGGCGACCGCATGAAGACCTTGGTCTCCATGAGCACACCTTCTTACAACGGCAAAAAAGTCGCTAAGGAGATGATGAATGTCGACGACTTCGCCAATGGCGACATGACCACCACGATGATCCAGACCGAGAAAGGCAAGACCCTGCTCATCGAGCATGACGTCTACACCTATCGTCCCTACAACCGCCTGTATCAACTCACGGGCACTGAAGGCTTCGCCAACAAATACCCGACGGCAGGATTCACCGTCCTCGAGGACAAGCTGCCCGCCGGATTCCTCGCCGAAGGCCAACACCTCGACCCGCACGGCTTCGTCCCTGCCGAAGTGCGCGACAAGATCATGAAGGAATACCTCCACCCCATCGCCGTGGAGATTGAAGAAAAAGCCAAAGAGGTCGGTGGTCACGGCGGCATGGACTTCGTCATGGACTACCGCTTGATCTACTGCCTGCATCACGGCCTACCGCTCGACCAAGACGTCTACGACGCCGCCGAATGGTCGTGCCTCGGTGAACTGACCGCAGCCTCCATTGCCAACGGCGGAATGCCAGTGCAGATGCCCGACTTCACGCGTGGTGACTGGGACAAGGTGAAAGGCTACAAACACGCGGAATAACCGCAATGAAAGAAACCAACCAAAAAAAAGAGACGCATGCGTCTCTTTTTTATTTCATCGCAACCGACTTAAAGAAAATCTCGGCGTCTTTCCAAACCGTGTAGTCGCGGGCATAAAGCAGATTCATCTGGTTGAGGACATCGGCTTCGACCTCTTTCTCCATAAAGGAGGCGGGGTTGTAGATGCCCTTACGAATCTTGGGCAGCTTCTGCGCCTCATCGGCAGGCGAGCAATAGCCCACCCAAGTACGACGACCGAGCAGGACCAACACTGCATTTTTCAAGAATCGGACGGGCTGTTTCACCACCAAGGCCAGAGGTAGCCAGAAGATGATGCTGAACAGGCTCATCACCACGTCGAAGAGGCGTTTGTTGCGGCGGTTGGCCACCGTATCAATGGCTTTGATATCGACAGTGTAGAGGTCACCACGGGTGTTGATGCTGTTGCTGCCGATGATGGACAGACTATCCTCGGGCGCAATCTTGTAATCCACATTGGTGGCATGCCAGTCCACCATCTTGTCGATGATGACCTGATGCGGCACATCCTTGGAGCAGAAGATGACTTCAGTGATCTTGTAAATCTCGATGATATCGGGCACCTGCGAGAGGTTGCCGATGAAGCCTTCAGGAGCCTCGCCTTGCGTCTCCGAGCTCACTAAACCGATGAAATCAGGTTTGATGGAGGTGCTCTCCAAAATGGAGTTGACCCTTTGCGTTTCCTCGGGACTGCCGATGACGAGGAAGCGTTTCTTTTCCGTCTTCTTCGACTGGAAGTTCTCGTTGCCCAACAGAATGCCGACAAAACGTGTGAGGCTCATCTCCAAGGCCAGCCACAGCATACCGAAGAGGATCAAAGCGCGAGAGAAACGCAGGCTCTCGGGCAACAAGGCATAGAGCACCAAAATGACGGCACTACCGAAGGCCACGCCCAAGATAGCCTTGCCGATGTTATAGGGTTTGTCGTAGCCTCCCGCGAAATAGGTACAGGCAAGCCAAATCAAGATATAGGCTGGCAACACGGCCGCGAACAAGAGCGTGGGATAACTCCCTGCCCCACTATAAATGGTGCCATGTCCCCAGAAATAACTGATGGCCGCCAAACCTCCATAACCCAACACAGCATCCAGGAAAGGCACGGCCGCCTTGTGGAAGAACTGCGACACCAAGGCGAAGAAAGCCTTGATATAAATGGCCATATTAATAAGGAAGGAAAACGACTTAGCCCAGGAGTTGCCGAAATGCTTCTTGGCAAAGATCTCCATGGCACGATAGAAGACAAACACGTAGTTGACACTGGTCTTCTTCGTGCTCTCGCCCTTGTAGTGGATGATACGCGTCTCAGGGAAGTAGTAGTTTTTGTATCCCCCCTGGGTGATGCGGTACGACAGGTCAATGTCCTCGCCATACATGAAGAAAGTCTCATCCAAGAGGCCCACCTTGTCGAGCGTCTCCTTACGCATCAACATAAAAGCACCAGCCAAGATTTCAACTTCGTTGGTCTCGTCGTCAGAAAGATGGCCCATGTAATACCGTGCAAAGCGCTTGCTGTGTGGGAAGAGCTTGCAGAGGCCAAACATCTTGTAGAACGCCGTGGCAGGTGTTGGCAGACCGCGCTTTGATTCGGGCAGGAACTGTCCCTTGCCGTCCACCATCTTCACGCCCAGACCACCCGCATCGGGATGACTGTCCATGAAGGCGAGGCATTTCGAGAAAGTGTCGTCCTCCACCACGGTGTCGGGGTTGAGGAGCAGCACATACTCGCCCGTCGACATTCGGATGGCTTGGTTGTTGGCACGGCTGAAGCCCACGTTCTCCTTGTTTGCGATGACCTTCACCTCAGGAAACTTCTGCGCCAACATCCTCAACGAGCCGTCGACGGAGTTGTTGTCGACGACAAACACCTCCCCTTCGATGCCTTGCATGGCGCGACGTACCGAGTAGAGGCATTGCTCGAGGAAATACTCGACGTTGTAGTTGACGATGACGACAGAGAGTTTCATTGGGACGGCAATCAGTTGTTACGGTTCGAATCAAGGTTCACCTTGATGGCCTTAAAGTGTTTGCCACCGTCTTTCTCCACAAGGCTGTCACTGACATTCTCTAAGCCGCAAGCGTTCATTATCTTGGCTTTCAAGTCTCTATTCTGCATCCAACCCGTGAATTGTTCGGCGCCAGGGCCATAGGCATAAACTAAAACGGGCAAGCAGGTATGGCTACCCGTTGAATAGTTGAACACGACATTGGTGTATTTGCCTTGGGGGTCGGGCAAGGTAAGGCCGCCTGTCTCATGGTCGGCGGTGACGACGACAAGCGTATTGCCTTTTTCTTTGGCGTAGTCGAGGGCCACCTGAACAGCATAGTTGAAATCCATCATCTCGTCTATCATCCAAGTGGAGTCGTGACCATGGCAGGCGAAGTCGATCTGCGAGCCTTCCACCATAAGGAAGAAACCCTTTTCGGCGTCGTCAAGGGTCTTCAAGGCCGTTTTCACGGCACGGGGCAGGAAGTCGCCACGATCGGCCGCCGTAGGCATGTGACCGTCATCGGCAATAACAGCGTATTTCTTGCAGCCATAGTCAATGTTGTCCAAGGTGTCATACACCTTCCAGCCAAGCTCGTTCTCCATCTTCTCGATGAGGTTGAGGCTGTCCTTACGTTGGATGAAGTGATTACGGCCACCACCGATAATCAGGTTGATGTTGTCGGATTCCGCCAATTGCATAGCGATGTCCTCATACTGACGACGATGCGGCACTTCGGCATAGAATGCGGCAGGCGTGGCGTGTGTGACATAACTCGTCACAACGATGCCTGTCTCCTTGCCTTGTTCATGCAATGCCTCAAGCACCGTCTTCACCGGAATGGTATCGGGATTCATGCCCAGCATGGCATTATTGGTTTTATGGTCGCTGGCCAAAGCCGTTCCACCTGCAGCCGAATCAGTGATCTCGTTGCTGGCGGAGTGTGTATCAACCACGCCAATGTATGGGAATTGTTCGAAGGACATCTCCTCGCCTGTGGCGAGCATGGCTGCATACACCTGAGGCAAGGCCATGCCGTCGCCTATCATATAGATGACGTTCATGGCTTTAGGCTGTTCTTCTTCTTTTTGTTTCTTGTTGCATGCCGTCATCATGCCAAGCATGACGATGGCGAGAAGGGATAGATAAATTAGTTTTTTCATATTCAGATTGTAATTTACTTGTTGAGATTCCCTTCGGGAATGGAGAACAACAAAAAGCGCCCAGCGGCGGCCTATTCCAATTCACGGCAAGTAACGGTCACAAACCGCCGCGTGGTACCTAAGAAACAAGCCACCATTCCCGAAGGGAATCTATATTACGTTATTAAATCGTTCATTCTTGTCCTTTATTGTTTGCGGGCCACAACTTTTTTCACTGCCTCCACGATGTCGGGCGTGTCGAGATGATAGGCCTTCAGAAGCTCATCAGGTGTGCCGCTTTGGCCGAACACATCGTTGACAGCCACCATCTCCATCGGGCAAGGATCGTTCATGGCCAACACCTGTGCGATGCTGTCGCCAAGGCCTCCATTACGCTGATGTTCCTCGGCGGTGACCACACAACGGGTCTTCTTTACCGATTTCAGCACAGCCTCCACGTCCAACGGCTTGATAGTATGGATATTGATCAATTCCGCGTCAATGCCCATCATCTTCAAGATAGGCAGCGCTAACACAGCCTTCCAAACAAGGTGACCACAAGCGAAGATGGTCACATCCTTGCCTTCCTGCAGCATCTGGGCCTTGCCGATGACGAACTTCTCGTCCACTGGGGTGAAGTTCGGCACTTTCGGGCGACCGAAACGCAGGTACACAGGACCGTCGTATTCGGCGACAGCTATGGTGGCGTTTTTGGTCTGGTTGAAGTCGCAAGGCACGATGACAGTCATGTTGGGCAACATCTTCATTAGGCCGATGTCTTCGAGGATCTGGTGCGTGGCACCGTCTTCGCCGAGGGTGACACCTGCATGCGATGCTGCAATCTTCACGTTCTTATTGGAATAGGCCACGCTCTGACGGATCTGGTCGTAGACACGTCCCGTCGAGAAAGCCGCGAAGGTGCCCGTGAACGGCACGAAGCCACTCAAGGCCATACCTGCCGCCATGTTGATCATATTGGCCTCGGCGATGCCTGTCTGGAAGAAACGCTCAGGGAACTCCTTGGCGAAGTCGCCCATCTTCAATGAGCCGGTGAGGTCGGCGCAGAAAGCCACCACCTTAGGGTTGCGGCGACCTGCCTCGAGCAGGCCTTCACCGAATCCCGATCTAGTATCTTTGTTGTTCTGTATCGTAAAGTCCATATCAATAATCTCCTAAAGTTTCGGTTAATTGTGACAATGCATTGGCGGCTTGTTCGTCGTTAGGTGCCGAGCCGTGCCATTTGTGGGTACCCATCATGAAATCGACACCCATGCCCATCTCGGTGTGGGCGAGGATGAGTTGTGGCTTGCCTTGGAAAGCGTTCTCGCGAGCGAACTGCAGGGTGTTCACCACGGCCTGCATGTTGTTGCCGCTCATCTCGAGCACGTTCCAACCGAAGGCTTCGTATTTGGCACGAAGGTCACCGAGGTTAAGCACGTCGTCGGTGGAGCCATCGATCTGTTTCTTGTTGTAGTCGACGATGGCAACGAGGTTGTCGACGCCCTTGGCAGGGGCATACATGGCAGCTTCCCAAATCTGGCCTTCCTCCTGCTCGCCGTCGCCCATGAGGACGAAGACGAGGTGCTTGTCGCCATTGAGGCGCTTAGCCTGGGCGGCGCCAACAGCGACAGAGAGCCCTTGACCGAGCGAGCCAGAGGCGATGCGGACGCCTGGCAGGCCTTCAGCCGTGGTAGGATGGCCTTGAAGACGGGTGCCGAGACGACGGAAGGTAGCCAACTCGCTGACGGGGAAATAGCCACGACGCGCCAAGATGCTGTAGAACATCGGGCTGATATGGCCGTTGGAAAGGAAAAACATATCCTCGCCGTTGCCGTCCATGCGGAAATTGGCGGGGTCGATCTGCATCTGTTCGAAATAAAGCGCTGTGACAATGTCAGTTGCGCCCAACGAACCGCCCGGGTGGCCCGACTGGCAGCCATGCACCATACGAATGATGTCGCGGCGCACCTGAGTCGCGATTCTTTCTAATTCATTGATAGTCATATTCTTTATTATTATAGATTTCTGTTTGCAAAGGTATGTAAAAAAACCAATTAAACTTTCCCGATTTTTATTATTTTTGCACCAAATTTCCGACAGGCTATGTTTGACGACGAAGATATCGACGATTATTACGAAGAGGAGCAAGACCGACAGGCGGCGTTGGAGCGTTATGAGGACATGTTGAAGCAAAACAATTCGTCCTATTTCGACAGCGAAGAGTTTGAATTCATCATCGACCACTACACGCAGCACAACGACCTGCGGCATTCGCGTCAAGCGGTGGAGATGGCCCTCGAGCAGCACCCAGAGAGCAACATGCTGAAAATCAAGTATGCACGCCAATACCTGCTCGAAAACGACGCCCAACGCGCCTTCGATATCATGCAACACGTGGAGCGCGACGAGGACGACGACCCCGACTATTTCCTCACCCTAGGCTCCTGCCTGGCCGCCTTGGGCAAATCAAAAGAAGCCCTGGAAAACTACTTCAGCGCCCTTCCTTACTTCGACGAGGACGAGAAATACGACCTCTACAACGCCATAGCCTACGAGTATCAGCGCATGCAGAAATACGACCTCGCCCTGGAGTTCTACAACAAGGCGTTGCCTTACACTGACGAGATCGACACCATCTACCACGAGATCCGCTGCTGCTACCTCAGCGCGGGACGAAAAGAAGAAGCCATCGCCTACTTCCAACGTCTGGTCGACAAAGACCCATACAACAGCAAGGCATGGACCAACATCGGCGACGTCTATCGCATGATGGGACAATACGAAGACTCCATCGACCCGTATGAGTTCGCCCTGTCCATCGACCCGCAAGACCTATGGACCAACATGCATCTGGCCGATATCTATTACGACCTCGGACGCTACAAGGAAGCCATCGACACCCTCGAGGAAGCCCTGCGCAACGGCATAGAGACCTCCATGATACATACCACCATCGGCGACTGTTATTATCGCATCAACGACTTGCAGACTGCCGAAGAGCATTTCCACAAAGCCCTTGAGATCAACCCGATGATAGGGGCTGGCTATGCCGGACTCGGTTATGTGTACAGCGACCGCGGTTATAGTAACAAAGCCATCCGTTTCTTCGAGAAAGCCTATCAGCTGGAGCCATGGGAGACTGACCACCTCTACTCCATCGCGGCCGACTACCGCAAGCTGAATGACTTCGACAAAGCCATGGAATACCTGCGCAAGATACAGGAGCAGACCCCCAACGACGCCGACGCCTATTATTATATTGCCGACCTCTATGGCGAGCAGGACAAAATCGACGAGGCCATCAACACCATCAACTTCGGACTGCTGCAAACCGACAACGACCCGTCGCTGCTCTATCTTTTGGCTTATGCCTTCTTCGTCAAAGGCAGCCGTCAAGATGGATTGGAAGCCTTAGAGCGGGCACTCGTAGCCGACTTCGAGGGCTATGCCGACTTCATCGAGTTTGACCGCGAGCTGCTGGCCAACGACACTGAGATCCTTGAGCTTATCGCCGAGCACAAGAAGAGCCAAGAAAACCTTCCCGACACCCCAACCTCATGAAGAACTACATATACATCTTCCTCATCGCCATGGTACCGCTGATCGAGTTGCGCGGCGCATTGCCCGTAGCCTATGGCATCCACACCGCCAACCCCGACTTCAGCCTGCTTTGGTCGTATATCATCATCGCCATCGGCAACATGCTGCCCGTGCCTTTCATCTATTTCTTTGCCCGTAAGGTGCTGGAATGGGGCAAGAACGTCAACGTACGTTGGTTCAATAGATTCTGCAACTGGTGCCTCGAGAAAGGCGAGAAAGGCGGTCAAAAACTACAGGCCAAGGCGGGGCGCGGACTGTATTGGGCCTTGCTGCTCTTTGTCGGCATCCCCTTGCCTGGCACAGGGGCCTGGACGGGCACCCTTGCCGCCAGCTTCCTCGACATGGACTTCAAGAAGAGCGTACTCGCTGTCATCGGCGGCGTGGTGCTGGCCAGTGTCATCGTCGGCGTGGTGTGCACCCTAGGATTTGGAGCAATTTTCGGAATCAAATAAAGACAAGCCATGCAACGCTACGGACTCATAGGACATCCCTTAAAACACTCGCAGTCGCGCCACTTCTTCAACGCGAAATTCGAATACGAGGGCTTGGACTGCGTTTACCAGCACTTCGACCTCAAGTCGGTGGATGAAATCCACGAGGTGATGGCCACCTATCCTGACCTGTGCGGGTTCAACGTGACCATACCCTACAAAGAAGCCATCATCCCTTTGCTTGACGAAATCGATGACATGGCTAAGGAAGTCGGCGCCGTCAACGTGGTGAAGATCACAGCAGGCAAACTGAAAGGCTTCAACACCGACGTCTACGGCTTCGAGCAGCTGCTCAACCGCGCCATCAACGGCAAGGCTATTGGGCATGCGCTGGTTTTGGGCACAGGAGGCGCCTCCAAAGCGGTGCAGTATGTGCTGAGGCAGAAAGGCATCCCATATTCCACCGTCAGCCGCAGCGCTGAGAGAGGCGACTACACCTACGACACCCTGACCGACGAGATCATAAGGCAGAACCTGCTCATCATCAACACGACGCCCTTGGGCATGGCACCGCGGACCGAAGACTTCCCCGACCTGCACTACCAAGCCTTGAGCAACAAACACGTCCTCATCGACCTGATCTACAACCCAAAAGAGACCTCTTTCATGGAATTGGGCAAGACCTGGGGCGCCAAGGTGTATAACGGCATGCAGATGTTTGAGGAACAGGCGAAGAAAACCTGGGAGATATTTAGTGGCCAATAGCCTATGGCCTATGGCCGCTCTAACGTATCGTAAAGGCGGCCATAGGCCATGAGCTATCGGCCATAGGCAATAAACAAATAAAAAATGGTTAGAAACAAAATAAAACGAGAACCCGAATACATCGAAGACGTTGAAATCATCGACGCTGGTGCCGAAGGCATGTCGGTGGCCAAGCCCGAAGGGCGTGTGGTCTTCATCCCCTTTGGCGTGCCCGGCGATGTGGTCGACATCGAGGTCTACAAGCGCAAGAAGAACTTCTTCGAAGGTAAGATCTTGAACTTCAAGAAACTGTCGGACAAGCGCGTGGAACCCGTATGCCAGCACTTCGGTCTCTGCGGCGGCTGCAAGTGGCAGCACATGGCCTACGAGTGGCAGACCTACTACAAGCAGAAGCAGGTGAAGGACAACTTCGACCGCATCGGCAAGATAGAATATCCCGAGATACGGCCTATCCTTGGCTGCGAGAAGCAGTTCCAATACCGCAACAAGCTGGAATACACCTTCTCGAACCGCAAATGGCTCACCGACGGCGCACCCACAGGCACCCACGACGAAGACGCCTGCAAGGGCCTCGGCTTCCACCTGCCCCAGCTCTTCGACCGCGTCGTCGACATCGAGCAATGCCACCTGCAGGCCGACCCTTCGAACGACATCCGATTGTTTGTCCGTCGCTTCACGATGGAACGCCACCTCCCCTATTATAACTTCCGCGCCCATGAAGGCCTGATGCGCAACCTCGTCGTCCGCTGCAACTCGAAAGGTGAGTTTATGGTCATCCTCGTCATCAGCGAGGAGAACGAGGTGATACGCCACGAACTCATCCCCGCCTTGGAGATGGCCTTCCCGCAGATCGTGTCGCTACTCCTGGTCATCAACCCGAAGCTGAACGACATCATTAACGACCTGCCTTTCGAATGCCTCAAGGGAGAGCCTTACCTCATCGAGACCATGAAATCGCCGCGCCCGGGATTCGACGACCTGAAGTTCCGCATCGGACCCGTGTCGTTCTTCCAGACCAATGTCTACCAAGCCGAAAGATTGTATAAGACCGCCTTCGACCTCGCCGACGTGCAGGGCGACGAGTTGATGTACGACCTCTACACGGGCACGGGCACCATCGCCCAGTATTTCTCAAGGTTCGTGAACAAAGTGGTCGGCATCGAATACGTGCAGGCCGCCATCGACGATGCCAAGGTCAACGCCGACATCAACGGTATCAAGAACTGCACCTTCTATGCCGGCGACATGGCCAAGGTGTTCACCGACGACTTCATTGCCAGCAACGGCCGTCCTGACTTCATCGTCACCGACCCGCCCCGAGCGGGCATGGCCGAGAAGGTGGTGGAACAACTGCTGAAGATCCGCGCCAAGAAGATCGTCTACGTCAGCTGCAACCCCGCCACCCAGGCCCGCGACCTGCAGTTGCTTGACACAGCCTACAAGGTGATGGCGGTGCAGCCTGTCGACATGTTCCCGCATACACAGCATGTGGAGAATGTTTGCTTGTTGGAACTGAGATAAACGAAGAAAGGCCGCCCGCGGGCGGCCTTTTTTCATGTATACGACTAAATTCTTATTCAATCGTCACTGTCTTCATTCCGTTGAAGGTCTGACATAGACGTAGCCGTTGCCTTTTCTAAGCGTAGAAAGGGTGCCTTTCCAGCTTCCGACTCCTTCAGTGATGGTATAGATTGCGAATCCCTCGAATTGCGAGATAATCTTATCGCCTTCGACGGGCGTGATGCCAAACGAAACGATCCCTGTGCCTATGTTAGTAGTTGTTTCGCCTGTGTACCCAATCCAATAAACGCCCGGATTATCAACGGTGATGTGGGGGGCAATGGGACGGCCCGTTAAATCGTACATGCCTTCTCCGTTCACATAAACCTTAACCATTTGGCCTGGGCTGACGGTTTCGCTCGTATTGCCTACCTCACGAAGGATGATAGCATCGCTGCCAAACACAGCTTGCATGGCTTCCACACTTATCTCAACGGTTGGTGCAATCCAGTTCCAGCCTGGATACAAACCTATAGTCACCGTCACAGGCATCGTAGCGTCCTGGTGCGTATCAAGGTCATGGGGAGGCAACAAAATGACGGGATCTTCAGGGGCTTCGCCAACAGGGCTTGATGGCCCAGTGGTAGTGAAAGTGACACTGGCAGAATAACTGTTGCAATACACAAACACACCCTCGCAAGGAGGTATGGGCGTGCCCGCAGCAACACCCACGATGGCGTCTCCCGTGTCGTTCATCTTGTAGTACGGAATATAGTTGTCACCCTGCATCAGATAGGCATTGCAGGTGAATGGGTTACCGACGAGGTTCCATCCGTCGAAATCGTATTGCTCGTTGCCTGAGTAGTTTACACTCTTTGTGTAAGGCTCGCCACTGCCACGCATCGTGCCCTCAAAGCTGATTTCCGTACCATTCATGTTGGCATAGAGATAGCCATTGGCGTAATTTAAGTTGCTGTTCATGGAATAGTTTGTTGCCCTATAGTTTCTCCATTCATATTCATCTTCACTATAATTCCATCTATAATCCCATTTATAGTAGTCATAAGTGGGGTTACCGTCTTGCGAAGTCAAAAGATTCAGGACATCATAGACATAACCTGAAGGATTTTTCAAAGGTGAAGAGATCAAGTAGTAGCCAGCCCTGTTGCCTTCCGTGGCAGGATAGGCATTGATGGACTTCTTCATCGTGGCCCTGAAGTTCTCATTGCATTGCATTTGGCCGCCATCGGCTATGGTGAGCGTGGGCGTTGGATTACTCCCCCTGCTGTTGAACACGATGCTGTTGGCAAAGGCCGTACAGCCATTGGGCACGATGACGTCGGCTTCAATAGCGACATTGTCCGAAAGGCTTGGCATGATTTCGTCTAACCAACTGGTGGCATCGCACCAATTATTACTTTCATATCCAGTAAACACGCAACCTGCAGGGATAGTAAATTCGATGGGGTCGCTCCAATCGCTCCAAGTTTCATAGTCTTCACAATAGCCGCGCACCTTCATCTGATACGTTGTGCCAGGCGTGACACTCATCAACACAAACTGCGGGTCATAATTAAATGCCTGCCAATCGTCATCGCCTTCTTTGCAGGCCACTTGACAGCTCGTCATGCCTTCATTTTGGGTTACTTCAAACTGCACCCATCCCGATAGTTTGGGATAGCCGTCAGCCAATGCTATGGCAGGAGCGGAACAAGGATTGTTCAGAGTGGTGAATGCCGCATACCCTCCATCATCAGTACTGGGCCATGCATTCGAACAGTCCGACTTCACCTGAACCTGATAGTTTGTGCTGGACTGCAATCCCGTCAAGTCATAATAGAGATCCCAATTGTTTAAGTTGTTATCCAAAGCTGTGGCGTCACTGCCTTCAATGCCTTCGATGAGCATCCATTCCCCCTCGGTGCCAACCCGATATCTGATGCTATAGCTCATGGCGCCTTCCGCTTCATACCAAACCAAGCGTCCACTATTATGAGTCACAGGTGCTATCACAGTATAATCCGAAGGGTTGTTGCACAAATCGCGTCCAGTGATGACCAAATTGTCGATGGAGCAGCTGATGAACTGACCATAAGAGAACGGCTGATAATCGGTGATGGTGTATTTCAGGCGCAAGCGAGTAAAATAATCGTAGGGAATATGGCGCGTGTAATTCACGATTTCCGAAGTTTGCTCGCCCTCCATGTCCTTAAACAGGCTGATGGGTTCTCCTGCATCTTGCCAATATCCTCCTTCTGTTACACCTTGATATTGCAATTGGACAGTGGCATTGGTCGTGTTGTTACTATCCTTTACCAAATGCCTCCAATCGAATGTGACGACAAGTCCGCCATAATCTTCCGTTACAAGGAACTCCTCAAGCTGGACATACTTTTCTTCAACATTCCTTCTGACATCGAAATCCAACGCGTCATCTTTAATCGAAACGCCGTATGGGGTGTCGCCATAAACAGTCCAGCAATCTGGCAATAATGTGGAGCTATTGAAGTCGTAGGTTTCAGAGGGGTCTTCAGGTCGAATAATCACGACCTCGTCGCATTCTTCGATGTTGAATTGCAGTGATTCCGACCAATTGCCCTCTGTAACCACGTTGCCATCAACGTTAACGACTCTCACGCGGACATAATGCGTACCTGGAGAGATGGGACCGATGATACAATGGTTGGCAAAAGTGCCCCAATAGGCGTTTTCTGCAGGACCATACCAAGTTTCACCGTTGTCCGAGACTTCCAGCCCATATTGGTCGATTTCGCTTTGGCCCTCAACGGGAGTGCAATCCCACGCTAAGTCCACCCACGAGCTGCCAATATGTTGATTGCCAAGATAATCAGTAAAGACATGAAGGTTAGAAGGCACAGGAATCACATCGAGGGTGGTGAATGTAGCTTCCACCCAATCGCTGTGGTCGATATCGTTGCAGTTGTTCCTCACAGCCACATCATACAAGGTGTTGGCATCAAGGTTTTCCAAAGGATAATTCAGTGACACTATACCATTCTCAGTCACGATTGTCCATTCGTCATCAGAGGCTTTCTTGTATTTGAGGCCATATTCGCCACCAACGCTGACGGGAATCTCCCAAACGACACTTGCCGAATTCAAACCAATGTTTTCGGCATGCACGTTGACAGGCTCACCACAGTGGTAATCAGCAGGATAGATATCGATGTCGTCGATGCAGATGGAATTCTCAACAGCCATACCTGTAATCACAGGAACCTTTATGGCTATACACGGCTTGGTGGACAGTTGCGCATAGGTAAAGGTAAACGAACGTTTTTCAGCCTCATAGGTTGAAGGCATGACATTATTGCCAATGGAGTAAACACCTTGATAGGTCTCTATGCCACCATATCTGTCCATCAATCCGATTTCACAGGTGCCAACGCTTTCCGCCTTTCTGATATAGAAGCTCAACGTGACTTCGTCTCCTGCCGAAGTAGCGTCGATGGGCGGAAATACGAGATATTGGTCGGCGGCACCAGGTTGGTTTTTGTCAGCCACCTTGAACCGGATGTAATTGTATAGGCCTTGAGGATAATAACTGGAATGGCACAGGCTTTGGTTGTTCTCGACGCATGGATAGTTTTTGTAATCGGGGTCGGTCGAACTATTGATACGCGTCCAGCAGCCTGGCAACTCAGCAAAACCTGAAGATGTAGGAATATAATCGAAATTAGCGTGCAGAGGCAGATTCAAATTGTTGGGACAGTCGGTATAGTAGAACCAATCCGACCATTCGCTCGCCAACGAAGGGGTGCATTGCGCCTTGATGCGGAAGCGGTATCTCATTCCCTGAATCAGAGGCACCGACTCTTGACCGGTGAAAGTATAGGTATTGCTACCCGCCACAGAGACCAATCCATGATTAATTGCCGTTTGCCAAGTCTCTAAGTTTTCGTATTCGATTTCATAGACAGGGGCATTGCCCTCCCAACTTGCAAACACGCCTTGAGGATCGGAATACACATAGAAATTGGTGGGCATGAGGCATTCTTCCAAGGTGGTGAACATGATATAGATAGGTTCGCTTTGATCACTCTCGCTGCAGTATTTGCGGAGCCACACACCATAAGTCGTTTCAGGCGACAAGGTATTCCATATTGCATAGTTTTCGGGTCGTTCTTCAACATTCCAATTTGTAGGGGGATTGTTAGGATCGAAAGGATACGTAGGCTGACCTCCTGGCATAAGAGGTTGGAACATTGCGCCTTCTTCGGCATCCCATTCGATTCTGACGCTATGAGCGGTAAGTTCTGCAACATGTAGGCCTGTGGGTTCCGAACATGTCGGAATCACGATGTCGTCGATATAGACGCCATTGATATCCCTGCTCGAATTGGCAGCGTCAATCATGAATGCGATGTATTTGTCCGTAGTGTTGGCGGGGATGTTGTAGACATACCTCAGGTAGGAAGTGGTCAATGGTTGTTCGGCAATCGTCGTGAAAGTGGAGGCATCAGCCGGGTCGCTCATTGTGCCAATCTTAAAGCTGCTAGGGACGCCAGTGTTATTGCTATCGCCTTTAGCCCATAATGTGACTTGCACACCGCCGAGGTCATCCATCAATGGCAGGATGGCATACTGGGGTTGCGGGTCATGGTTATTAATAGTTGAATAAGATGAATAGATAGTCAAGCAATTGGAACCGGAATGTGCGTTATTATTATAGTTATATATGCTAGGATATACTAAATATAGTTCATACGTCGTCGTATTGATGGCATTCCAGCAGTCAGGCAAGGTGCGGGTCGAAGGATTATATGCAGAAGGAACCGTATATCCATCAAAGTTTTCTGAATAGCCCAAAGCAGTGGTAGTAGTGCATTTTGTGTGGAATGTAATGGAAACCGGTTCGCTATAGACATTTTCACTGCACTTTTTCTTCAGATAGAACGTCCAATCCACGTTGGGTTCAACATTGTGGTCATAATAATCGATATAGTTGTTGGAGGTGTGGTTTGTGTTCCACGTTGGAGAGTTACCAACAGGGGCGTCGGTGTAATAGAAATCGTAGCCACTTTCGGCATCCCAAGAGAAACGGTACCCCGTCTCGGTGAAGCTCACAGTGAGGCCCGTAGGTGCGGAGCATGGGATAGTCTCCGTAGTGAATTGCGTCGTTGCATACGCGCTTTCCTCCAGTGGGTCAAAGCTGCAAATGGCTTTCACGCGAACATCGTATGTGGTGTTGGGTTCGAGTTCGGCAGCATTATAGAAGAGGTACGGAGTTTGGATGGGTGTCCATTGTTCATCAGCGGATTTCTTAAACTCGAAATTGAAGTATGGTGCTGTGCTTTCCCAAGTGATATCAGCAGTGCTGCTGGTGATGTTGCTCACCGTGAGGTTGGTGGGGGTGGCACAGCCTGTGGTAGTAAAGCTAATAGGATCACTCCAAGGCCCATAAACCCACGGACTTGTCGTATTCAATCGCACTCTAGAACGAACCTTTGCATAATAAGTGGTATAGCCCTGCAGACCCGTTAAGTTACCCGTAGTGCTGGTTTGATAATTGCTGAAATCACTTTGGGTTGAATACCATACCTGAGCACTACCCCCATTGCCATTAAGTGTCCATGTCAATGTGGCTGTCGTTCCTGTGACATTTGTAGCCGTAAGATTGGTAGGTGCTTGCAAATCATTTTCAACAATCAAATCATCAATGTACCAATATGTTTGCGCGGACGCGCCAGAACGGCCAAAATACACTAAAACGATTGTGGCATTTGAAGGAACCGTAGGCAGATTGAACGACACAGATTGTTCCGAATAGGTTGTGGAGGCACTGCAAGTCAATAAAGTCTCCGTATGGTTTTGGTTTTGAAGGTCACGATATGTGTACCTAACCTCCAAAGTGTTGTTACCCATATTTGCTCGAGAGCTTTTCACCTTAAACCTTAATTTGACGCAATTGGTAGGCATAGCACAAGTTGGAAGCACGACACTTACACTTGCATTTTGCGTTAGTTGCTGTGCATTGCCCATAATAAAATAGTTTGGGGCGGAGTAAGCATGCACACTGCCTGAAACGTTATTCATAACTGACGCACCAGCCCCTGTACCCGTGGTAGTTGAAGTCCAACCAGTCGGAAGAACAGGGGAAGTTCCTGATACCGTATAACTGTCAAAGTTTTCAGAATAGATAACCGTTTGTGCGTGTACTGCCATCGGCACCATCAGTGCCAAAAGCAGCGTAAAGAGTAAAAAATGCTTTTTCATATTACTATTATTTATTTTGTTGATACTCAATAATTTACATTGTGAAGAAAAATACCTGCTTCACCGATGTAAAAATATACAATAAAATACAAGAAAATGTAGGAGAAATCTCCTCAATTCGCTTGGAGTTTTCAACAATTGAAAATTGACAATTGACAATTGATAATTATGTGTTCTGAGGCTCAGTTGACGAGGCCGACACGGAAGGCGAAGAGGATGAGCTCGTTGGTCGACTTCACCCCTACCTTGCTGAAGATGCTGCTCTTCATGTTCTCGATGCTGTGGGGCGTAACACACATCTCATCGGCCAACTGTTTGGTATTCAATCCAGTGGCACACAAACTAATGAGTTCCATCTCGCGGCGCGTGAGGGTCTTCATGGTCTCGTAGTCGGCCTTGAGGTCGCTCTCGATGCGCATGTGGGCCTCGCCCGTGTAGTCGTTGCCCGCCATCACCGAACGCAACACCAAGGCGATCTCCTCCGAGTTGATGCTCTTGCTCATGAAGCCGTTCACACCCGCCTCCAGCAGCTGCTTGACGGTGGCACCACCCGCCTCGCCCGAGAAGATGACGATCTTGGTGTCGGGACAGAGCCGCTTGGTTTCTTTAACCACATCCATACCCGTACCATCAGGCAGCATATAATCCAAGAGGATGAGGTCGGTCTGGTCGCCATGCGCTTCGAGGAAACGTTCAGCCTCAGCCACCGTGGCGGCTTCGGCCACAATCTGATAGTCGAGATTGGAGTTTTCCAAAGTGGAGTGAATGCCCATGCGGCATATCGGTTGGTCTTCGACCATCAAGATTCTTATTCTATTTTGTATTTCTTCGTTCATTGTTTTTTTCTTCTTCTTTCTTGTTTTATTAACCCTGACCCTGACTGCTGACCCTGACTTGTTTCTACCAGGGGAAGGCTTCTGCCACATTCGAAGGAATGGAAACTGCCGCTCTTTGCATTTGATCGCTTAAAGCGTAAGTTTCCTTTTTAGGGAACTGCTCCGTCATCTTATAAACTACGACGCAAAAATCAACGCCGTCTGTCCAAACATCATAGTTTTTGAAATTTCTCATGTTGTCTTTTGTTAATTGTTACACTTTTTATTTACGTGGGATTGGTCAGGGTCAGGGTCAGCAGTCAGGGTCAACAGACTAATGAGCACTGACACTGAAACGTACCACTGTCCCCTCATCCTTAACACTTGAAACCGAGATCTCGCCACCAATCTTGTCAACCAAATGCTTACTGACGAAGAGGCCGATGCCGGTGCCCGTCTCTCCGCCCGTGCCGCTGGCCGATGAGGTCATGAACTTGAAGATCTTCTCCAGTTTCTTCTCTCCAATGCCCATACCGTTGTCGCTCACCTCGATCCAGATGCGGCCACCCTTCTCCGCCGCCTTTACGCAGACTTCGCCGTCGGGATAGGAAAACTTCACCGCGTTGCTCAACAGGTTCTGCATCACGAGGCGCACCACGTTGGCGTCGTCATGAGCCATCAGCACTTTCGGCATTTCATTGCTGACTTTCAACGACTTGGCATCAATAACCATCGCCTGCTCCTTGATGCATCCGTCCACCAATTCGGAGAGGTTGAAATCGACAGGCTCTACCTTGCTGTTCTCCAACTCACCCTTCACCCAGTGGATGATGTTCTCCATGCGGTCGTTCAAGGCCTCCGACGAGGTGCGCAGCATGACGAGCTTGGCCTTACGGTCGGTCTCGACCATGCCGTCGTAGTTGTCAGTCAGGTCGCGCATCACCTGGCACATCGCCCCGACGGGTGTCCTCACGTCGTGCGACACGATGGAGAGCAGACGGTCCTTGGTGGCGTTGAGGTGGGCCAGCTCCTCGGCACGTCTCTTGCGGGCTTGTGCCAAACGATACCAGATAAATGCGATGAGAAGCAGTAAGGCCGCGACGACGGCCAAAACGATGACATACATCCTGTTGCGCTTCGATTTTTCCTGCTCCATGGCTAGGGCGTGTTCTTTCTCCTGCGTGGCATAACGCACCTGATAGTCGCGGATGAGTTCCTGCTGCTTCTCGTTGAAGACGGAGTCTTTCATCATCACGCTCCTTTCAAAATACTCCAGCGCCAGCTTGGGATTGCGCTCCCGCTCCGCCAAATAGGCGCCTTCAAGCGCCTCCTGAAGCAGCTCGTCGAAATGGTTTTCGTCCGCCATGGCTATCGCCTTGGTGAAGTCGCCTTTTTGCAGGTAAATACTGGTCTCCAAGAAGGTCTCGCCGTTTTCTACCGCGATGCCCAAGGCCTCGTCCATCAGCTCGGCACTCTCGTCGTTGCGATCGACGATATGATACGCCTTCGACAAGGCCATCAACCGGTTGATGATCTTATGCGGGGTGTCCATGTATTTCTTTGACAGTTCCAGCGACTGCTCGGCGAAACCCACCGCCTCGGGATTGTCTTGGGCGATGCGCACCTCGGCCAGGTTCTGGTAATAAGTAGCCAAGTCGAGGTTGGAGGCGGTGTCGGCAGGGTCGACAGTGCCGAGCATGTCAATGCACTTGCGGTACATCTCCTCAGCTGTGTCGTATTCGCCCATGGAGAGGTGGATCTCCGCGATGTTGTTGATGACATAGCGCTTGTTGACTTCGGCCATCTCGCCGCCGATCTGGTCCATGAGGTCGTTACACTGGTTGTAGCAGTCGATGGCTTTGTCCAATTGCCCGAGACGCTGATAGGCATTGGCCAAGGTCATCGTGCAGCCAGCCTGGTTGAAGAGGTCGCCGATCTTCTGATAGTGCGCAATGCCGACTTCGGAATACTGCACCACGTGCTGGAAGTCGTTGTTGTTGAAGAAATAAAGGATCATCGTGCGCAGCACCTTCAGCTTGATCTCGTCCTTATCGGTGTCGGCATCGAAATTGGGTTCGCGGCCTATGGTCTCATCGATGGCTAATGCCGCACGATAGGCCGCCTCTCCCCTGTTGTTCTCAAAGACCTGAAAAAGGCTGTCGAGGTCTTGTGCCGAAGCAAACAGGCAAGCCCACAGCACACCTATTAATAAAAAAACTTTCTTCATCATTAGAGGTTTTCTTTTATCGTGTTCATCATGCCATCAACGTCGAGGTCTTCCGACTTCACGGTGATTTTGGCCTGTTCATAGAACGGCATACGCGAGGCATAGTGCTTGTTGACGAACTCCGTCAACTCTTCCTCGCTCTTGCCTTCGACCAAAGGACGTTTATGGCGCGAATGGATGACGCGGTCGACAGCAGCTTTGGGACTGATGTGCATGAAGACCGTCAATCCATGTTGGTTCATCCATTCCATATTGTCGAAATAACAGGCCGTGCCGCCGCCCGTTGAAACCACCACATTTTCCAGGCTCTCGGTAGCCTTCAGCACCTCGGATTCAAGCTTACGGTACAGCGCTTCATCGTATTTGTTGAAGAAATCGTTGACCGAAATCTTGTATTTCTCCTCGAACAGGGCATCCGTGTCGACCACCTCCCAACCCAAGCGCTGGGCGAGACGCCGTGCGGCAGTAGTCTTGCCCGCACCCATGTAACCGACGATGTAAATACGATTCAAATTGAGAATTGAGAATTAACTACGTTGAATCTTCGATTTGAGAATTGACAATTTAGGATTTGTCGTTGCCAACAATCATGTGGTATTGACAAATCTGCAATTTCCCGTCGCCATCGCGGAGGTGCATGCCGTTGCCAAAGCAATAGCGCCACATCTTGCAGTCGGCGCATTGGCCGGTCTTCATCCATGAGTGGTCGCGATAGACCTGGAACTTGTTTTGCCACACGTCCCAGAAACTGTCCTTATAGATGTTGCCCTGGTGGTAGTCGCTGCGGATGCTGAGGCAGCCCGAGATGGAGCCGTCGGCAAGCACCGAAGCCACGTTGATGCCTGCGCTGCACGAGAAATAGTGGTTGCGCACCTCGCCTTCATACTTACCGAGGAAGCCGTCGCAGCCATAGTCGGCGCGGATCTTGCCTTCCAACCTTGTCTGACGGATGAATTCCATCATCATCACGAACTGCTCGTTGCTGAGCTTGAAGTCGGGCTCGTTGGCGGCGCGACCGAAGGGGAACACCGTGAACAGACGCCAGCGGCGGATGCCCAAGGAGATAAGGAAGTCGCGGAACTGTGGCAGGTACTTGATAGTACGTTGGTTGACACAAGTGATGACATCCCAAGTAAGGCTGGGATGCTGTTTCATGGCCTCAACGGCACGCAGCACGTTCTTGTAGCTGTTCGGGTTGCCGCGCATCCAGTTGTGGTCTTCCTCGAAGCCATCGAAGCTCACTGCCAGCGATTTCAGTCCGGCATCCATAAACTCATTGAGTTTCTCAGCCGAGAGCAGCATGCCGTTGCACACCATGCCCCAAACGAAGCCACGTTTCGAAATCTCGGCACCGCATTGGGCCAAGTCGGGGCGCACAGTGGGTTCGCCCCCCGTAGTGATCACCATCAACTTGCCAGGGTCTTGATGTTCGCGAATCTCGTCCAACACCTTGGCAAAATCGGCAAATGGCATGTCGTCTTTCTCGGAGAGCATACGGCAATCGGAGCCGCAGTGGCGGCAATTGAGGTTGCAACGCAACGTACACTCCCAAAACAATTGGTGAAGCTCGTGCTCGTCGGTGCGCTTTTGCAACACAGCGCGGTTAAGCTCGAGCATCAACTTTTTATATAAGCCTAAGCGTTCGCTCATTTTAATCTACTTTTTTAGCCGTATCTCATATGGACTACCATACAAAACTTCAGCATCCGGTAAACGAGA
>JAEEGG010002636.1_pt1 | contig 46005 bp, 46 predicted proteins | sample 9134161 | NCBI WGS metagenome assembly JAEEGG01 (sample SAMN16246543, study PRJNA631951) | gut metagenome | biome: gut microbiome; feature: rumen; material: CR-attached | host: Bos | place: Iran: Karaj | collected 2018-10 | reverse complement strand
TCCTGCATGACCGTGTCCCGTCCGCGGACGATGTTCCCGCCGCCGACCACGATGCCGATCTCAAGCCCGGCGTCGTACAGGAGCTTGATCTCCTTCGCGGTCTCCTCGACCTTTTCAAAACATACCGGCTGATTCGCGCTCGAAAGCGCTTCGCCGGAAACCTTGATCAAAACTCGTTTCATCCCACAATCCTCCATTATGCCATTCAGTATACCATATACTTTGCAAAAAGAAAAGAGGTTGCAAAAAACTCCACAGAGTTTTCACAACCTCGATCCTTTGCGCCGGATCCGATTTACAAACGGACGATCCTGTTATATACTGGTATCGGAATACCATGATCCACCGTATCGGAGAACCCTATGACGCAAAAACGCATCGCTCTCATCCTGGCGGGGATCCTCCTGCTCTGCGCGGCACTGCCCTCCTACGCGGCGGAAACGCCGGCGGAAGGCACGATCCCGGCGCATTATCTCAGTCAATGCCCGGAGCAGGGAACGATCACATCCCACCTCTATAAAGCGGAAGAAGAACTGAAGGTCTGGACGCCCTTCGGGTACAGCGAGCACGGTCTTTATGAGATCGTCCTGCTGATGCACGGCGATTACGGCTCACTGGACTCGTGGCTGACGCGGCAGTATCAGCTGTTCGACTGCACCGTGGAGGGCAGATACATATACGACTGGCTGACGTATGAAAAGCGCACTGCGCCGTTCATCGTCGTTACGCTGAACAACAAGCCGTACGATCCGGAGACGATGGTGCAGGACGTAACGGACGCGCTGCTGTTCGTCGCGGACCGTTACAGCGTCTATCCGAGGGGAACGATCGCCTCTCTGATCGAAAACCGGGATCACATCACGGTCGGCGGCTTGTCCAGAGGCTCCATGATGACGCATTGGTTCCTTTCGGTCACGCCGGAATATGCGGGAAACTATATCTGCATGTCCGCCGCCGGTCCCTATACCGAGATTCCGGAGGTCCTCGAACGGAAGCATGTCCGGATCAGAAAGCTGTTTTCGGCGGTCGGCACTTTGGATGAGGAGTTCTATGAGATGACGAAAGCGTCGTATGCGCTGCTCAGCCCGTACGCAGACGAATCCGTCTATCTGGAATATCCGTACGGTCATAACTGGAATGTCTGGATCCCGGGCGTCTGTGAAGCGCTGCAGTTCGTACTTCCGCCATACACGGTCGAATACGAGATCGGCTGCGCGCTGCGTCTCCGTCTTCATAACAAAACGGTCCCGCTCCCCTGCCTGCTCGGCAGAAGGATCCGGAACCGCTGAATCCTCCGTTATTCCTTTCGCAGCAGCTTCCGCCCGCACAGCCCCGCGCCGATCAGCAGCAGCGCTATCACGAGCACGAACGCAAGCTCACGCGCCGGCGCGATCGTCGTCGCCGGAAAAAGAAAAGAGGTTGCAAAAAACTCCACAGAGTTTTCACAACCTCGATCCTTATCGTCGAGCTCCCCTTGTCAGGGGAGCTGGCGCCGCAGGCGACTGAGGGGTAGTTTATGCAATACTACCCTCCTGTCTCGCTTGGCGAGCCACCCTCCCTGACAAGGGAGGGTCGATCTTCACTCTTTCCGCAGCAGCTTCCGCCCGCATAGCCCCGCGCCGATCAGAAGCAGCGCGATCACGAGCACGAACGCAAGCTCCCGCGCCGGCGCGATCGTCGTCGCCGGGAACCCCGCAAAGAGGAACGCGAGGACGCCGCTTCCCGCGATCAGAAGCAGCACGCCGAACACGCGGCTTGCCTTCTGCTTTTTCAGAAGCCGCAGCACAAACCACACGACGGCAAGCACGACCGTTCCGACAAGCGCCATCAGAAAGTAATAGTTCATCACGAGCCGCGGCAATGCAAAGCCCGCCTCGGGCGTGTAGCCGTCGCGCTGATAGAGCACTTCATGTTCCGTATTGTCAAACGGTTCGAAATATACCACGTCGATGTCGTAAAGCGGGATTTGCGCAACGATCCCTTCCTTGCCGCGCTCGAACCACTGTCTCCAGAGCGTCGTGTATGCCGTCACAAACCGCTGCCCATCGACGCCTTCAATGCTGATCCCGTCAACGGAAGGATCTGCTGTCAGCACCAATTTGCCGAGCAGCTTTTCCCCGTCCGTTTCCAGTTGAAAACTCCCATCCGGACCGTGAACGGTAAGATCCCGAAGCGAAATCCTCTCCCCGTCTTCGGTGATAAAGTAAGCTTCTCCTGTTTCCGGATCAACGCTGATATTTTTCAGGTAGATATCTCCGCCCTGCATCTCAAATTGAATCCCGCCGTCGACCGCAACCGATTCGAACGCAGCATCCGCGGAATTTACGGGGATCGCCTTTTTCAGCCGTGCGAACACGCTGACCAGCAGCGCGGCGACCAGGCATGCGATCAGTCCCGCGATCAGCCATCCGCGTTTTTTCACCGCCTTGCGGACGGTCTTCAAGGGCGCGGCGGGCTCCGCCTCCACCGGCGCTTTCATGGCGTCCAGCGCGGCTTTGCAGTCTGCGCACCGTTCGATATGTTCTTTGACAAAGGCGGTCGATTCCTCGCTCGCCATATCCTCCGCAACAAGCGGCAAAAGATCCTTTACGATCCCGCAGTCTTTCATGGTTTTTCCTCCAGTTCGGCTTTGATTTTCGCTTTCGCGCGGTGGAAGGTGACGCACGCCCAGTTCGCGGTTTTTCCGAACAGCTTTCCGATGTTCTCGAAGGGCATTTCGCCGTACACGCGCAGCAGAAATACCTCCTTGTACGGCTCGTCGAGGCGGTGCACCGCCTCGCTGACCCGTTCCGCTTCGTCGGTCCGGACCGCAACCGTCTCCGGCGAAGGCTCGGCGCTTTCGAGCGTGTCCGAAAGCGGTTCCGGTTTATGCTTTCGCTGTTCGGAAAGATACCGATTCTTGGCGATCTGACAGAGCCAGACGCGCAGCTCGCACTCGCCGCGGTAGCTGCTTAACGCCTGCAGTGCCTTCAAAAAGGTCTCGGCGGTCAGCTCCTCGGCTTCATCGGCGTTTCCGCAAAGCTTCAGGCAATAGCGGTAAACGTCCGTGAAATATGCGCGATAAATCTGCTCAAATGTCTCCATCGGTTTCATCTTCCCTTTATAGGACGCAGAAGGTCAAAGAATCTTACATGGATCTTTGAAAAAATACTTTTCTCCCCCTCCGTCTCGGCAAAGCCTCGACGGAACCACTCCGCTGACGCTTCGTTACACAGGAGCCGTCGCGCGACGACGCACTGCGTTGTCTACCGCGTCGCCATCTCTCCCCCGTCAGGTGGAGGTCGATGCACACAAGTCTGAGCTCCCCTTGTGAGGGGAGCTGTCAGCTTTAGCTGACTGAAGGGTAGTAAAAAAGGACACCGCGTCAAAGCGGTGCCGTAACACATTATTCCTCCGTTTCCAAAAGCGCCTGCGCGAAGTCGTCCGCGTCGAAGCGCTTGAGATCGTCGATGCCCTCGCCCACGCCGATGAAGCGGATCGGGACCTTGAGCATGTCGGATATCTGCACGGTCACGCCGCCCTTTGCGGTGCCGTCGAGCTTGGTCAGGATCACGCCGGTGAGCTCACAGACCTCCAGGAACGCCTCCGCCTGCGCGACAGCGTTCTGCCCAGTCGTCGCGTCGAGCACCAAAAGTACCTCGCACGGGGTATCCGGCAGCTCGCGTGCGATGACGCGGCGGATCTTATTGAGCTCGTTCATCAGGTTCTTCTTGTTGTGGAGCCGTCCCGCGGTATCGACGAGCAGCAGATCGCAGCCCTTTGCGCGGTACGAAGCGATCGCATCGAACACGACCGCCGCCGGGTCCGCGCCTTCCTGGTGGCGCACCATCGGCACGCCCGCGCGGTTCGCCCACTCGCCGAGCTGCTCCGCCGCCGCCGCGCGGAAGGTGTCTGCCGCGGCGATCATGGGCTTCCGCCCGGCTGATGCGTACTCGTTTGCGATCTTGCCGATCGTGGTCGTTTTGCCGACGCCGTTGACGCCGACGATCAAAAGGACTGCGGGACCTTCATCCGCCAGAAAGGGCTTCGTTGTCCGCACCGCATCCGAGATCAGCCGTTCGAGCGCTTTCTTTGCGTCCGCGCGGTCGGTGATCTTTTCCGCCTTGACCTTATCGCGCAGCCCGTCCAAAAGCCGTTCCGCGGTCTCCATGCCCATGTCGGCAAGAATCATGGCTTCCTCGAGCTCCTCATAGAAGTCGTCGTTGATGCCGTCCTTGTTGAACAGGGTCGAAAACCAGTTGCTCGTTTTGTGCATGCCTTCCTTCAAACGGGAAAGCCAGCTTTTTTTCTTTTCCTTTTGCTCCATTATGCCGTTTCTCCGAATCTTGCCGAGACGATGCTCGAGATGCCTTTTTCTTCCATTGCGACGCCGTAGAGCGTGTCGCAAACCTCCATGCTGCCCTTGCGGTGCGTGATGATGATGAACTGCGTCCCTTCGGAATACGCCTTGAGATAGTTTGCAAACTTCGTCACATTCGCTTCATCCAGCGAGGTCTCGATCTCGTCGAGCACGCAGAACGCCGGCGCCTTTAATTTCAGCATTGCAAACAGCAGCGCGATCGCCGTGAGCGCGCGTTCGCCGCCCGAAAGCAGCGACAGAAGCTGCAGTTTCTTTCCCGGTGGCTGCGCAATGATGTCGATGTCGCAGTTTAAGACGTCGTTCTTGTCCGAAAGCCGCAGCTCCGCGTGACCGCCGCCGAACAGCTCGACGAACGTGTCCGCAAAGTTCTGCTGGATCTTCTGAAACTCAACGACGAACGTCTGCTCCATCGTTTTGGTCAGCTGCCCGATCAGCGTATAGAGGTCGTTCTTTGCCTTTTCGAGATCGTTGTACTGCGTCGAAAGCGATTCAAAGCGCTCGGACACCGTGCGGTAATCCTCGATCGCGGAGACGTTGATGTCGCCGAGTCCCTTGATCTCGCCCTTCAATGCGCCGACGCGCTGCTGCGTTGCGCCGACCGCAATGTCGTGCCGAAGCGCCTGCGCGTTCTCATACGTCAGCTCGTAGTCCTCCCAGATCCGGTCCGCGCTCGCTCTGAGCTCCATCTCCATGCGGCTCTGCGCAAGCTCGTTCCTGTGCTTGCGTTCGCCGAGCGTGCGGTATGCGTCCGCAAGCCCGTCGCGCTCACGCCGGTACTGGCTCAGCAGCTCATTGATGCGCGTGCGTTCCGCTTCAAGCTTGCTCTGCTCCTCCTTGGCAAGGCGAAGCGCTTCCTGCTCGCCCGAAATGCTCTTTTCCATTTCGGACAGGCGCGCGTTCGCCGCTTCGACCGACGCCGAAAGCGTCTTGATCTCCGCCTCAAACGACTGCACGCGCTGTTCGGTAAGCGCAAGATCGCGATTGAGACGCTGATGCTCCGCATGCCTTGCGTCCGCTTCCTTTTCCAGCGCGGTAAGCCTGATGCGGCTTTCGGTCAGCGCATTCATGCGCAGCTCGCGCGCGTTCTTCGCTTCGGCGATCGAAAGCTGTTCCTTGCGGATGTCCTCGGTAGAAAGCAGATTTCTCTGCCGGATATCGTCCTCCACAGACGCCGCGGAAGCTCTGCGCTTTTCGATATCGGCGATGCTCTCGTTGACGTCGCCGCGCTCGTCGATCAATTCCTGCACGGCTTCTTCGGCTTCCCGAAGATCGCGTTCGATGATCTCGCTCTGCTCCCGAAGGCGGACAAGCTCCAGCTCGTCCTCGTGCGATGCGCCGAGGAAACCGTCGATCTGGGCGTCCTTCAAAAGCATCTGTTTTTTCTGCGCTTCGATCTGTTTTTGCTTCTCGGCAACCGCCTTCTCTGCGGTTTTGATCTGCTTTTTGATCTCCTCGACCTCGCGTTCGCGTCCCAGAAGTGAAAAGCCGGATTTCTTCAGACTGCCGCCCGTCATCGTGCCGCCGGTGGACAGGAAATCGCCCAGGAGCGTTGCGATGTGGAACGCGCCTTTGGACTTTTTCTTGAGCGCGATCGCGTCGTCGAGCGTTTCGGCGACGACCGTGCGTCCCAAAAGATACTCCGCGACCACGGAACAGCGTTTGTCGCAGGTGATGAGCTCGCTTGCCAGCCCCACAACGCCCGGTTCCGAGAGCAGCGCGCGCTCCTTTTCGGAAAGCGGGTTCGGCAGCAGCATCGTCGTCGGCAGCAGCGTGACCCTGCCGAGATCGTTCCGCCGCGCGTATTCGATGACCGTTTTCGCGTCCTCGGCGCTCGTTGTGACGATGTTCTGCAGCGATCCGCCGAGCGCCATGCCGATCGCCGTCTCGACCTTTTTCGGTACCTTCAAAAGCTCTGCGACCGGTCCGATGATGCAGCCTTTCAGCGCGGGATCCTTTTCTGCGGCGGAAAGCACCGCGCGTACGCTGTTCTGATAGCCCTCGTGCGAGCGTACCATTTCGGAAAGCACGCGCTCGCGCGAAGAGAGCGCGCCGACGTTCTGCTCGGCGATTTTCAACTCCGCCTGCAGCGCCAAAAAGTCCGATTCCATTTCGAGCCGTTCGCGCTGCGCTTCCTTGCGCGCCGCGATGTGCTCATTCATCTTCGCCGCCTGCGTTCCGACCGCTTTCTTTGCGGTCTCCGCCTCAGCCTTCAGCGCGTCGACCTTTGCCTTTGCTTCGGCGTCCTCGCCGTCCAGCGCCGTGAGACGGTCCCTGAGCGCCGCTGCCATCGTGTCGAAGCGGCTCAGATCGCTCTTTGCGTCGGCGAGCCGGTTCATCGCTTCCATGACCGCCGCCTTCTGCTCCTCGACCGCCTTCTCACGGCCTAAAATGGCATCGTCCATGCTTTGAAGCGCTTCGGTCTCCGCCGTGATCTTTTCGGTCAGCGCCGCAAGCTCCTCGACGTTCGTGCCGTCTTGCTCGTTCTGCGCGATCTGCGCCTTTAATTCCGCACACGCGCGCAGCGCACCGTCGCGCTCGCCGCCGACACGCCCGATTTCCTTCTTGGCGTGCTCGCGCCGCTCGATCAAAAGATTGCTCTCGCCGACGTGCGATTCCACGCCGGACAGCATTTCGATGACCTTGTTCTGCTGTGCGCCCGCGCGTTCGTCGATCACACGCAGCTGCGATTCCAGCTCCAGCGACTGGTCGCCGAGCGTACGGCTCTTTTCCTCATTCAGCGCGATGTCCTGATCGAGCGCCGCGGTCTGCTCCGCAAGCGTCCTCATGCGCTCCTTCATGCGGTCGCTGTTATAGAGGAACAGGTTGACTTCGAGGTCTTTTAGCTCCTCGCGAAGCTTCAGATACACCCGCGCCGTCGCGCTCTGCTCCTTCAGCGGCTCCAGCCGCTCGCCGAGCTCCTTCAATGTGTCCGCAATGCGCTCCATATTGCGCTCAGTGTTCTCAAGCTTGCGTTCGGCTTCCTCCTTGCGGACGCGGTAGCGCATCACGCCCGCCGCTTCTTCGAGCGCCGTTCTGCGGTCGCCCGATTTGTTTGAAAGGATCTCGTCGACGCGTCCCTGCGAAATGATCGAGTATCCGTCCTTGCCGATGCCCGTATCGCGGAACAGCTCGGAGATGTCCTTTAGGCGGCAGTTGCGCCCGTTCAGTACATATTCGCTCTCGCCCGATCGGAACATGCGCCGCGTCACCGCGACCTCATCGTACTCGATCGGCAGCAGATGATCGGCGTTGTCGAACGTCAGCGTGACCTCGCACATCGACTGCGGCTTACGCTTCTGCGTGCCGTTGAAGATGACGTCCTCCATTTTCGAGCCGCGCAAAGCACGCGCGCTTTGCTCGCCGAGCACCCAGCGCACCGCGTCGGAGATATTGCTCTTGCCGCTGCCGTTCGGTCCGATGACCGCCGTGATCCCCGAGCCGAATTGCAGCTCGGTCTTTTTCGCAAACGACTTGAAGCCGGATATTTCCAATCTGACAAGTCTCATTTTGTTTCCAATCTGTTCAGCGCGTCCTCGGCGGCAGCCTGTCCCGCGCTCTGTTTTGAATGTCCCGTGCCCTCGCCGAGCACCTCGCCGTCCAGCACCGCCTGCATCGTAAACGTCTTGGCGTGATCGGGTCCCGATTCGCCGACCATCCGATAGGTCACCTGTTTTCCGTGCGTCTTCGCGTGGATCAGCTCCTGCAGCCGCGTCTTGTGATCCTTTTCAAACACCGGTGCGGAAAGATCGAGCAGCGGCAGCACAAACCGGTGGATAAACGTTCTTGCCGGCGTAAAGCCGCCGTCCAGATAGATCGCCGCGATCACCGCCTCGAACGCGTCGGACAGGATCGAGGGCTTCTGCCTGCCGCCGCTCGCGTCCTCGCCGCGTCCCAAAAGCAGGTATTCGCCGAGCCCGACGCCCTTTGCGGCGCGAAACAGCGCGTCCTCGCAGACGATCGACGCGCGGCTTTTGGTGAGCTGTCCCTCCTGCATGTTCGGAAAGCGGGAAAAAAGCTCCTCGGACACGCAAAGCTCCAGCACCGCGTCGCCCAAAAACTCCATGCGCTCGTTGTCGCCGCCGATCCCCGGCACATACGACGAATGCATCAGGGCGCGCTTCAAAAACTCGGGCTTTATAAACGTGTACCCGATCCGGTTCTGTAATTCAGTAAGGTGTTCTTTCGTCAGCATACGATTCTATTTACCAAAAAACCCGCACTGATCTCGTGCGGGTTCGGTTCGACTTGCCTGTTTCCGCTTATTTCTGCAGATAACGAAGAATATCGCCGACGGTCTGCACTTTGGGCAGTTCTTCATCGGGGATCTCGGTGTCGAATTCCTGTTCCAGATCCATGACGAGTTCGACTACGTCCAGAGAATCCGCATGCAGATCCTCCACAAGATGGCTCTCCATCGTGATGGTCTTGGGGTCGATATCCAGCTGTTTGCCGATGATCTCGCAGATTTTTTCGAATTCCATGATTACTCCCTTCCGTCCCGAAGGACGATTCGATCACTTGATTATTTTACCGCAAAACATTTGCGTTTGTCAATCCTCAATGTTCAGCGTCTCCGCGAACGCGCCGATCTTTTCCGTCACGCCGCCGCGCACGAGCCGCGTTGCCTGCAGAAGGCACACCTTGACCGACTTCGCGTCCGAGCTGCCGTGCCCCTTGATGATGCCGCCGTTGATGCCCAAGAGAGGCGCGCCGCCGTATTCGGTGTAGTCCAGCTTCTTTTTGAGCGTCGAAAACGCCGGTTTGCCGATCAGCCCCGCAAGCTTGCCGCGCGTCGATTCCATCAGCGATTTTTTCAGCATCGTCGCGATCCACTTTGCCACGCCCTCGGTCGTTTTCAGCATCACGTTGCCGTCGAAGCCGTCGCAGACCAGCACGTCGACCGCGCCGCTCGTAAGATCCCGCGCCTCGACGTTGCCGATAAAGTTCAGCCCCTCGACCGCCATGAGACGCTGATGCGCTTCCTTGACGAGCGCGTTGCCCTTCTCCTCCTCGGTGCCGTTGCAAAGCAGCCCGACCCGCGGATTCTTCACGCCCTCGACCGATTCGAGATACGCCGCGCCCATCAGCGCAAACTGCACGAGATATCCCGGCTTGCAGTCCGTGTTTGCGCCGCAGTCGATGATCTCGGTCACCGTGCCCGCCGTCGTCGGGATCAGCGTCGCAAGCGCGGGACGCTTGATGCCCTTATGCCGACGCACGATCAGCGTCGCGCCGGTCAGCACCGCGCCGGTAGAGCCTGCCGAGAAGAAGCAGTCTGCTTCGTGATCGCGCACGGCTTCGAGCGCCTTGACAAGGCTCGAATCCTTCTTCTTGCGGATCGCCTCGGTCGGATGCTCGCCCATTTCGATCGTCTCGGTCGTACAGACGGTCTCGATCCGGTTCGCAATTTCCGGATGCGCCGCCGTAAATTCCTTCAAAACATCTTCATTGCCGAACAGCCGGAGGTTCACGCCCTCCGCTTCCTTTTCCTTCAAAAATGCCAGAACGCCGTCCAGCACCGCCTGCGGCGCGTTGTCGCCGCCCATCACGTCAACTGCAAGCTTCATAATACCCCTCGCTCCGTAAATCTACGATCCTTCCGATCGCTTTAACCAGTTTATTATACCCCAGAACAACACGCAATGCAAGAAAAAAGCGGAAACGCCGTTCACGTTTCCGTCGCTTCTTTCCGGAAGCATTATTGCTGTCGTTCCATCACGCCGTCCTTCATCATCAGGATCTCGTCGGCTTGGGCGGCGATCTCCAGATCGTGCGTGACGATGATCACGCAGCGGTCCTCCTCGTGCGCAAGCTTCAGAAGGATCGAAACGACCTGGTCGCCGTTGGTAATATCAAGGTTGCCGGTCGGCTCGTCGGCGAGGATCAGCTCGTTCCCCGCCGCAAGTGCGCGGGCGATCGCCACGCGCTGCTGCTCGCCGCCGGACATCTGTGCCGGATATCGTTTGAACTGCTCCGGCGCGATCCCAACCGCGGAAAGCTCCTTTTCGGCGCGTTCCCTTGCCGCCTTGCCGCGGACGCCCTTGAGCTTCATGGAATACAGCACGTTTTCCATGGCGGTGAGAAGCGGAAAGAGGTTGTAGTTCTGATAGATGACTGCTGCATGGTCGCGCCGGTAATGATCGCGGTCGAGCTTTGCCGTGGGCGTTCCCTCAAATACGACTGCTCCGCCGCTCGGCAATTCGAGCCCTGCAAGCAGCGAAAGAAGCGTCGTTTTGCCGCTGCCGCTTTTGCCGACGATCGCGTATGCCCTGCCGCGCTCGAATGAACATGAAACATCTTTGACCGCATCGACGGTCTGATACTTGTTTCGATACGAAAAGGAGAGATTATCTGCTTTCAAAAATTCCATACTGATACCGCCTTCCTATAAATCAGTCTTGATCGTGTAAAAGCCGCGTCGGCGGCGCCATGACCGGACGCAGAACCGCAAGAACGCACCCGGCGAGGTGACAGCCGAAGAAGATCAGCGCCGGCAGCGGACGATGCAGAATCACCCCGACCAACGCTGTCGCCAAAAGCGGCAGGAGCAACTGTTCAATAAGGACCGTACAGAACAACGCACCCCCGCTCATGCCGAGTGTCCGCATCAGCGCATAGGTACGCACCTCCCCGCGCGTGCCCAAAAGCCCCATCAAAAAGCCGGCTCCGAGTCCCAGAAGCGCGATTAACGGCAGAAGCATTGATATTCTCCGGATGTTCTGTTCCATCGACGCGAGCGTCGCCTTGTACTGCTTGTCATAAACGGTCAGGGCAAAATCGTAATCGGTCTGACTCGGATCAACCTTTCGGAACCGCTTGTACGCGATCTCCAGCATTTCGTCGAGCTTGGCGTTGTCCTTCACGGTGAAGCTTGCACTATCTGTGCTCGGCGCTTCCGCGATATGCGCCGCAATGGTCTGCGAAGTCAGATAAGGGATATCGACGGCGAACCCGCTGCCTTTATACCATCCGACGACCCGAAAGGTGTACGTCTCGACTCTTTCCTTGTCCATTGAATAGGCATCCTGCAGCACAAGTGAAATGTCCTTCCCCGCAAGCTGATCGTATTTCGACGCCGGTACCAGGCAGATCTGCTCCTCGCTGTCGAAGAAATTTTCGACCTCCGAATACCATGCCCCGCCCGATTGCGAATCCGTCGCCTCCGTACAGCGTTCGTTCGATATGCCTGTCACACGAAAGAAGCCGATCTCCGAAACTGCAGAGAAGGATTTCGTCAAACAGAGATCGCGCACATATGCGCCGAGTCCATTCTCCGTATCCCGCAAAAAGTCGGTGTAACGGCGGCTCAAGCGGAGATTGTCAGACTTCGTTCCTCGCAGATCCGTGACAATCGCTTTGATCTCATAGCTGTCGCGAACCTCCGCAAGATACGCCGCTTGATTGTCGCGATAGGCAATCAGCAGGCACAAAAGCAGACACAGCGCGCCGCAGACAATGAAGCTCACAATCGACAGCCACGGTCGCCGCAGCATACGTTTGATCCAGTATCCGTCCATTTTTCATCCCTCCGAAAGCGTTCGCGGCGACATGTGCGAAACGACCGCCGCATGAATCCAGACGCCGACGCCTATCACGCCAAACTGCGCAAGCGCACAGAGCGCCGTTAAACGCACTCTCGGTGTACTGGCGTCCACCATGGCTTTCAGCGCTTCCTCCGAAATCACGAGTACTCCGCCGTACGCCGTGCGGTCGATTGTGCCGAGCATATCGACATATACATGCTCCTGTACCACGCCGAGCACAACACGGCTTAAAACCGTGCCGATCAGAATGCCGACCGTCGCCACAATCATGCCGCTTAAAACAAGATACGCAGTCGCTGCTCCCGGCGTCGCACCGAGAGAACGCATGATACCGACGTTCTTTTTCTGCATGGATTGATACATCAAAAGATAAAGCAGCAGAAGAAGCACCCAGCCGCCGAGCGCAATCAGGAGCAGCCGTTCCGTCGAAAAGCCGAGCTCGTTGAGGTTTTCCTGCACCGTCTCAAACCCCTGATCGTAAACAAACAGCTGTCTGCAATACGGCGAATCCTCCAGAGCAAGCTGAAATTCCTCCACACTGCCGTTTTGAAGCTCCACGGAAAGATACAGACCGTAGATGTCCCGGTTGTCGTCATACACCAAATCATCGCCGACGATCATCCCCACATCTCCGTTTTCGAAGGTAACCGTCTCGCCGTCCCGATGAAGGACCTCCGGTTCCCGATACGGCTCGAGCTTCGGATAGGCATCCGCGATCTGCGCGCTGCGCGGAAGAAAGACCGTGTTGGTCGTAAAGGCATAGGTGCCCTCCGACCATGCCATGGGCAGGCGGTAGATCCCGACAACCGTATAGTCCTCCGGCTCCGAATATGCCGTATCGAGGAAGAAATCCCCGATGCGCGGATTGTTCTGATGCTCGCTGTATTTGATGAAGGAGATCGTGTCGTCCGGCAGCGCAAACTGGGAAAACGGAATCGTGTCCCCAACGTGCAGGTTTGAGAGCTTTGCCGTGATCTCCGAGATCACCAGCACCTTTGCGCCGGTTTTATATTCCTCCTCGGTGAAGCTGCGACCTTCGATGATCGCCGCCTCGCCCGTCAGGAAGGAGAAGACCGTTTCCAGCCGCTCCGTGCCGATCGAAACCATCGCGTGATTATGGTGCAGCCATGCGTCGCGGTATGTGCGCCAAACGTCGTTCGGCGTGTCTGTGAAGAACGCGTCCGCATCGCCTTCCAGGCGTTCCGCCGCAGGCCAGACCGCATCGTCAAAATACGGTTGTCCGTCCTCTGTAATACGGTCCCTCTCGGAAGTATACTCCAAATATCCGTCGCGCCGCACCACCGGGCCGCCAATAAGCGAGTGATAGACCGGCCCCGCCCACGATATGCCATGATCCGGATTCAGATTGATGGTCCAACCCATATCGAACGAGCCCGGGTCATAGATGCCGGTAACCACATAGTGTTCGCCTTCGACAAAATAGTCGGCTGCATCGGGGTCCTCGGAAAGATCGATCAAGTAAGAGAATCCGCCGGTATACTGCATTGTCTCGAACGGCTCCGCGTATTCGTCGTTCAACAGCAGCGCGTCGTCCAGCTCGAACAGCAGATACAGAGGTTTTTGATAGGCACTGTACCATGGATGCCGTGCGGTCGTCGTATCCTTTGCCACCAGCTTTCCGGCAAAGACCGCATGATAATACGGACTCGAATCGTCGCTCGAACGCCAGCCCAACTCACGCCTGATATCGATAAACGGATGAAACGCAGGTGAGCTGCACCCCGCGACCGTATGGATGCGCACCGCCTTGACACCCGGAAGCGACTCAATCGCCTCCACGTCCTTCACGGTAAACGAACGCGTATCACCGGAAACCGACAGGTCTTTGCCGGAACGGACGATGACGCTGCCGGGATCGGAGCGCACCGCGATTGCCGTGTGACTCTTGTCCAGCGAATCGGAGAGTTTCTCCGTCGAATACCACAACGCCGCTGCAGCGGACAGAAAGCCCGTCATCAACGCGGCGAACACCAGCCACAAAAGCGTGGTCAGCGGTTTTCTGGTAAGTCGTTTCCAAACCGTCATGCAAACGCCCCTCCTTTGTGCCTATATTATTACATATCGCCTTATAGTTGTCAATGCTATATATTGATTTTTTACAAATAATATGGTATGGTGAGTACTGATGAAAGAAACTGTTGCCAACGCGGCGGATTTCGGAGTATATTGTGATTCGGAGGCGAAAGAAGCACTTGCCAGATACCGGTCATTCGTTCATATCGTATTTCAAGCGAGCGACAAGCCCGCTTGTTGTGCTGCACTTCCTTTCCGAAAAACCGATGTATGGATATGAGATCTCGGCGGAGCTCAAGACCCGCAGCGACGGCAAGTACATGATCTCCATACTCTACCCCGTTTTGTACCGGCTCGAGGAGCAAGGCTATATCGAGATCTCCGCAACCGAGGTCGCAGAGGGACGCGCAAGAAGCTACTACTCAATCACGCCCGCCGGACGGGAATATCTGAAAAAAACAGAAAAAGAATACCTCGAGATCTCAAAGACCTTCGAGGCATTGATGAAATAGTATTATATTCATGACGCCGGTTCGTCCGGCGCTTTCTTTTTACCGGTCGTCGCGGACGTCGTGGACGACGTACGGCTTCGGATCGGTGAGCGCCTCGCGCATAAAGTTTGGATAGATCGTAACAGGATCGTCCGGCGCGACCCATTCGAAGCGCTCGGCGCCGTCGGCGATGTGATCGGATTTGAGTGTAAAGTCCTCCGGCACGTTCATATAGAAATAGAAGGCAAGCTCATAGACGGGCTTGCCGAACAGCTTCGGGCTGTCGTTATAGAAACAGACCTCGCTGACGTAACCGAGCCGGTCGACGGTCATCCGTACGCCCGTCTCCTCAAAGACCTCGCGCACAACGGCCTGTTCCGCCGTTTCGCCGAACTTGATCCGTCCGCCGACCGAATAGCAGTAGTCGCCGAACTTGCTTTTGACCATCAGCGCTTTGCCGTCCTTTACGATGATCGCGCCGACGCGGATGTTCAGAAGCCCTTCCCCGCAGGGCAGGCACAGATCGGGTCCGAGATCGTTTTCCATACGTTGCTCCTTTTTCATTCTGTCGACAACCCTTCCGGCTCGGCTTCGCCGACCCACCGATGGTCTCACATGGTCGAAAACCACGCGCAGTGTGGTTTTCTCCCTGTTCGGCCCGCGCTTCCGATTCGCTTTCCCCCGCACTGCGGGCGCTCATCTCCGCGCCCCGTTACACAGGGAGGGCAAGATGTATGATTCCCTCGGCTCCCCTGTGCAAGGGGAGCTGTCTGCGCAGCAGACAGAGGGGTTGTCACGCGGCATCGCCGCAATTCACGCCGCAATGCAATTCATGGCCGCAAGGTCAATTCACGCGCGGCATCGCAATTCATGCGGGACGCCGGGGTCGGCGTCCCCTACGGTTGCGCATCCAAAAGCCTTCCCCTTTGAGGGGAAGGTGGATCGCGCAGCGAGACGGATGAGGTGGACACGCAGAAAAGCGTCAGCTTTTTGCGGATCAATCCAACGCTGCCTTGGCAGCATATCGTGTTTTCCGTACAAACATATCATGCGGCGTCGCCGCAATTCACGCCGCAAGGCAATTCATGACCGCAAGGTCAATTCACGCGCGGCATCGCAATTCATGCGGGACGCCGGTGTCGGCGTCCCCTACGGTTGCGCATCCAAAAGCCTTCCCCTTTGAGGGGAAGGTGGATCGCGCAGCGAGACGGATGAGGTGGACACGCAGAAAAGCGTCAGCTTTACGCGGATCAATCCAACGCTGCCTTGGCAGCATATCACATTTGCAAAGCAAATCTGTCACACGCCGAGGCGTATATCGCATTCCGCGCTGCGGAATATATCACGAGGGAGTCAGAATATCTGACTCCCTCAAACTTTGTGGTGCTCCCGCTCGGGAAGCTCCGATCCGGTCATTCCGAACGGGCAATCATGGTAATTACTTCTCGTCTTCCATGTTGATGACTTCTCTGCCATCATAATAGCCGCAGTTCTTGCAGACCGTGTGCTGCGCTTTCAGCTCGTGGCACTTCGGGCACTCGACGAGGTTGGGCGCGATCGCCTTGGAATTGTTCGCTCTGCGCGAATCTCTTCTCGCCTTCGATGTTTTTCTCTTGGGTACTGCCATGATTACACCTCCTTATGATCGTTCAATAATGATTCGAGCGCGGAAAAACGCGCGTCGATTTTGGATTTCTGACAGTCGCACTGTCCGCGGTTCAGATCGGCGCCGCAGATCGGGCAAAGCCCCTTGCACGTTTCGCTGCAGACCGTCGTCATCGGCATCTCCAGGAAGAGATTGTCGAAAAACGCTTCTTGTAGATCGAGCTTTTCGCCCTCGTACGGATAGAGCTCGTCGTCCGGCGTCTTGTAGACCGAACGTACGAAATGCTCCGTAAACGAAAAGCTGAGCTTTTGGACCATCGGTTTATTGCAGCGCGCGCAGGTCGTTTCGTATGAAGCCTCTGCCTCCGCGTCCACGCGGAAGGTCTTTCCGTCGTAGACATAGGTTCCGATTAGCTTGCCTGTGCCGACAAACCGTACGGGATCGCCCGCATACGTCTGCTGCTCCAGCTTGCCTTCCCAAGCGAACGGGAACGGCTCGCCGACCCTTCGCAATGCTTCATTAACCGATACGATCATATGCAACCTCAAAATGAACCAACAGCTATTTTAACCATTCCGACGCCGTTTGTCAACAGATTTCTTTGCCTGTTTTCCCTTTTTTGTCGGGATTTCGCGTTTCCCCTGCGGTTTTGCGCCGCGCGCGGTCGGATTCTGCGTCCGCTCCGGCGGAACGAGCGCATTTTTGCCGGTCCCGATCAGGTCTTCGCGGTCTGCAAGCCGCAGCGCTTTGCGCACCGTTTTGAAGTTTGCGGGCAGAAAAAACTGCATCAGCGCGCGCTGCATCGCCTTGTCCTCCGGGGATTTCGGCACATAGACCGGCTGCATCGAGCGTGGATCCAGTCCGGTATGATACATGCAGGTCGACACCGTTCCCGGCGTCGGATAAAAGTCCTGCACCTGCTCCGGACGGTGCCCGATCCGCTTGAGATACTGCGCAAGCTCGATCGCGTCATGGAGCGTGCAGCCCGGATGCGAGCTCATCAGATACGGCACGACGAACTGTTTCTTGCCGAGCCGCGCGTTCATGCGCTCATAGCGCTTGAGAAACTCCTCATAGAGCGCGTGCGGCGTCTTGTTCATGTAATAGAGCGTGCGATCCGCAATGTGCTCCGGCGCGACCTTGAGCTGTCCGGAAACGTGATGTTCGCAAAGCTCCCGTAAAAACGCGTCGCTCTTGTCATAGAGCAGATAATCAAAGCGCACGCCGCTTCGGATAAACACTTTCTTCACGCCCGGCACGGCGCGAAGCTTACGAAGCAGCGCGACATAATCCGCGTGGCTGACCTCCAGGTTTTGGCAGCGCTCATAGCCGATGCACGAGCGGTTTTTGCATACGCCGCTCTTCATCTGCTTCCTGCAGGCGGGCTGCCGGAAGTTTGCGGTCGGTCCGCCGACGTCGTGGATAAAGCCCTTGAAATCCGGATCCTTCGTCATCTCCCGCGCTTCCGAAAGGATCGATTCGTGGCTTCGCGCCGAGATCACGCGTCCCTGGTGGAACGTCAGCGCGCAGAAATTGCAGCCGCCGAAGCAGCCGCGGCAGGACGTGATCGAAAACTTTACCTCGTCGATCGCAGGGATCGGCTCCCGATACGACGGGTGCGGACGGCGCGTAAACGGCAGCGCGTATACCGCGTCCATCTCCTCGGTCGAAAGCGGCGGCTGCGGCGGGTTCTGCACGAGATACCCCTTTTCGTGCGGCTGGATCAATCGCTTCCCGCGGATCGCATCCTGTTCCTCAAACTGGATCCGAAACGCCTCGGCATACCTGCGCTTATCCGTTGCGACCTCGGTATACGACGGCAGCATCACGGCGTCCGGGACTTCGCCCGGATCGTTGACCCGGAAGCATGTTCCGGGGATATCGCGGATCTCATGCACCGGCGTGCCGGCGTCGAGCGCGTCGGCGATCGCAACGACACTGCGCTCGCCCATACCGTACATGAGAATGTCCGCGCCGGCGTCATAGAGGATCGAATGCCGCACGCGGTCGTCCCAGTAATCGTAATGCGCAAAGCGGCGAAGGCTTGCCTCGATCCCGCCGATCAGCACCGGCACATGCGGATATGCCTCCCGGCAGCGATTGGAATACACGATCACAGCGCGATCCGGGCGCTTGCCCGCCTTTCCGCCGGGCGTGTAGGCGTCGTCGCTTCTGCGCCTTTTGGCGGCGGTGTAGTGATCGACCATGGAGTCGAGGTTGCCCGCGGAAACCAGAAACGCAAGTCTCGGCTTGCCGAGCGCCTTGAACGCGTTCACGTCGTGCCAGTCCGGCTGTGCCAGAATCCCCACCGAATACCCGCGGCTTTGCAGTACGCGCGCGATGATCGCCGTGCCGAAGCTCGGATGGTCGATATACGCGTCGCCGCTGATATAAACAAAATCAAGCCCGTCGATTCCGCGGGCTTTCATTTCGTTCGCCGACAAAGGCGGTATGGTTTTGACGGGGCTTCGATTCACAGCTGATCGCTCTCCTCCGCGTGTCTGCGCTCCTCGTCGCTGACCGTGGCATGCGGTGAAACGGGTCCGACCACGCGTTCCTCTCCCGCCTGCTGTTCGCCCTTCGCCGTCAGCTCGGAAACGAGGTATTCGATGGTGGACGCCATCTCCTTGCGCTCCTTTTCCATCTCCAGAAGCTGCGCAATCAGCTCGTCCAGGTACTTGTCCACGTCCTCGCGGTCGTACCCGAACAGAGCCTTGCGAAACTCTTTATTTGCGATGCTTTCCGCCTTGATCATGAGGCGTTACATATCGGTATAGCCGGTATCCTCCACGGTATCTTCGACCGCGACGTCATGCGGCGCAAACAGGAAGATTCCTCTCGAAACCTTGTTCGCCGTGCCGTTGGTCGCATAGATCGCACCAAGCAGGAAGTCCAGCACACGCTGCGCCGTGGTGCCGTCAAGCTCTTCCATGTTGACGATGACCGGACGGCGGTTCTTGAGGTTGTCGACGATCGTCTGCGCGTCGTCGTAGCAAACCGGATGATACACGATCATCTTCATCGACGCCATGTTCTGGGGGATCGGCTGCGCCTCGCCGCCGCCCACCAGCGCGTTTTCACGGCGTCTTGAACGCGATTCACGCTTCTGCGGCTGCTCCTGCGGCTCGTCACCGAGGATCGCGTCGTCCTCTTCCGTCTCTTCCAGTCCGATGAAATTCAAAAATTTACCCATTTCAGTTTCCTCCCGTAATGATTCGCGGCCCGAAGATCGCTGTCCCGACGCGGACGGTCGTTGCGCCTTCCTCGATCGCTGTCGGAAAATCGTGGCTCATGCCCATCGACAGCGTGTCGAGCGGAAGCGCCGGGTATTCGTGCCCGATGCGTTCAAACAACGTGCGCATTTCCCGGAAGTACGGACGTACCGCTTCCCTGTCGATCGCAGGCGGCACACACATCAGCCCGCGCATGCGTACATGCGGCGATCCGGCGATCCGCTCCAGAAGCGCCGGAAGCGCTTCGGGCGTCACGCCGCCCTTCTGCGGCTCGCGTCCGATGTTGACTTCGATCGTTATATCCTGTGTGACGCCGTTCCGTTCGGCATACGCAAGGATCGCGTCGAGCAGCGGTTCCCGATCGACCGATTGGATCAGGTCCGCTTTCCCGCATACATATTTTACCTTGTTCGTTTGCAGTTGTCCAATAAAATGCGTCCTTAAATGATTCTGTTTATAAAAAGTTAACTTTTCGGTGAACTCCTGTGCGCGATTTTCGCCGATTTCGGTCACGCCGGCGTCGATCGCCTCCGCAATCCGCCCGATCTCCACGAATTTCGTGACGGCGATCAGCGTAACTTCACGCTCCGCTCTGCCCGCTCTTTGGCATGCAAGCGCCATCTGCTCGCGTACCGATTCCAGATTCTCCCGGATTGTCAAGACTTGTTCTCCTCCTTCTCTTCGATCGGCATGCGCACCTTCAGTCCCGCAAACAGCGTGATATGGCTGTCGCGCGCGGAGATGATCGCGTCCTCGCCGTTGCTGCCGGCGATGTAGACCGCGACCTTCTGATAGGTGCCGTCGGTGGATTTTGCAAAGATATACGGTATGCCGTCCGTGTACTGGATGTACTTCGTCGGCACATAAAGCCCCGTCGCGTTGTTCTGCACCGAGATCTCAACCACGCGCGTCGTCAGAAGCGGACGAACGTCGGCGTCGACCTGCATGACGTACAGAACGCCGGTCTCGGTGTCGCGTTCGGTCAGAATCCTGCCCTGATACGCGCCTTTGACGCCCTTCACGGTGAACGAATAGGTCAGTCCCGGCATCAGACGGTCCGCGCCTTTTGCGTTCATAACGAACGCAAGGTAGAACTTGGACCGATCCGTTACGATGCGATAGCTGAAGTTTTCGTTGTCCATACTGATCGACGGCGCGTTCAGGATACGCTTGATGAGCGGCACCGTGAGCTGCGATACGTCGCGCAGGTTCTCCTCGTTCATGTCCGAATAAAAGCTGATATAGCCGTTGTATTCGGAAACGATCGTCCGCGCGCTGCCCGTTTCAAAGCTCTTCTTCATGGCGTCGATGTCCGCAATGATGCCGTCGACCTGCTCGGTATTTTTGAGGCTCGTGACCATCAGCTCGCGCCGCTCCTCCTGGAGCCGGATGAGCTGCATCTCAAGCTTGGCATACTCCACGGGATCGCGCTCGCCGTTGGAGCACGCGCGCATCTGCTTGGAAACGGCATTGATCTGCTCGTTGTATCCGATCACCGCCTGCGGCAGCGTGCCGCCCGTTTCGGTGCGCAGCAGAGACTGCAGCAGCGTATACAGCGCCGCCTCCTTGGTGCAGATCGCGGAGATCTGGCTCTCGTAGGAATACGGATACAGCACGGCGATCGGATCGCCCTCGGAGATCAGCGCGCCTTCTTCGAGCAGGATATGGCTTTCGCTTGCGGATTCGGTGAACAGCCGCTCGCTTCGCACGACGACCGCTTCGCTTTCGACCTCGGTGTACAGCGTCATCTGTTCGAGTTTCCGAACGTTGCCCGTGACCTTCTTCATCAGCCAGATCGCGCCCACGACAAAGACGACCAGCAGCACCGCGCTGGCGATGAACAGGATATAAAACCGTTTAGTCGCCCGAAAGCCCCGTTCCATCCGTTTTTACCTCATAGCCCGCCTTTTGGGACCGACCGTACTGGCGGTCGAAGTTCTCCCGGTTTTTGGCGATGTACCCTTCAAAAAGATCCTCTGCGGACATGCCGCTTCGGATGCACATGCTCACAAAAAAGTGCAGCACGTCGACGAGCTCGCCTTTGATCGCCTCCGGATCCAGCGGCTTCTCGTTTTTCCACCACTTCCAGTTCAGCTCGTTCAAAAGCTCCATGAGCTCGTCCGTACAGGCAAGGATGTCCTTCTGCATCCACACCTCATACGGAAAATCGAGCTTTCGCCGTTCCATGATATCCTCGTCCAGCGCCTTCTGCAGCCGGAAGATCATTTCAAGCTTGTCTTCCATTCCGTTGCCACCAATCCTTTGCCGTTGATTCCAGCGTATCCCCGATCCCTTTCAGCCGTCCGACCGCGCAGAACGCAGCGGCGTCCGGAGTGAAAAGCTGATCCGCGGCACGCTTCACCTCTTCCATTGTAACACATTCGATGCGGTTCAGGGTACCCGTAAGATCATATTCTTTCTCCAAAAGCAGCGCCGTTTTTCCGATCGCGCTCATATGCGCCATCGTGGACTCCATGCCCAGGAGATAACTGCCCTTGAGCTGCTGTCTTGCGCGGACAAATTCCGCTTCCGAAATGCCGTCCCGCTTGACGTCGTCGAGCTCCTTGAACAGCAGCGAAAGCACTTCCTTTGCCTGTCCCTCCGTGCAGCCCGCATAGAAGCAGAGACTGCCCGCGCCGCGGTATGCCATCGGATAGGAATAGACCGAGTACGCAAGTCCGCGTTCCTCACGGATATGCTGAAACAGCCGCGAGCTCATGCTGCCGCCCAACGCGTTCGACAGCACCGCCTGCGCGAAGTATTCGTCGGTCCCGAGCGCCGCGCCCGGCAGCGCAAGGCACAGATTGATCTGCTCGACGTCCTTTTGGACGAGCGCGGTCCGAAAGCCGCTTTGGATCGAAACCGGCCGCGCCGCATGGCGTTCGCCCGCTTTAACGTCGTGGAAGTACCGTTCCAAAAGGGACAGCAGCGTTTCGCGCACGAAGCTTCCCGCAACGGCGATCACGATGTTTTCCGCGGTATAATGCCGCTGCATATAGCGAACGAGGTCCTCGCGCGACAGCGCCTGCACGGTCTCTTCCGTGCCGAGGATCTCGGATTCGATCGGCGTGCCCCAAAAAAGCTGCTCGCTTGCGCGGTCGAACACGATATCCTCCGGGCTGTCCTCCGTCATGGCGATCTCTTCCAGCACGACGCCGCGTTCGCGATCCATCTGAGAGGGCTCGAGCGTGCTGTGCAGCACAATGTCCGAAAGCATCTCTATAGCCGTCTCCAGATCCTCGTCCAGCGCCTTGACGTGGAAGCAGGTGCATTCCTTTGCGGTAAACGCGTTGAGATTCGCGCCGATCGCATCCGTCTCCGCGGCAATATCCGAAGCGCTTCTTTTTTCCGTGCCCTTGAAGAGCATGTGCTCGATAAAATGCGAAACGCCCGCGTTCTCATCCGTTTCAAAGACCGAGCCCGCGTTGACCCATACGCCGATCGCAACCGAGCGTACGGAATCCATGCGTTCCGCGAGCACCCGGATGCCGTTCTGAAGCCGAATCTGTTCGATCATGAAGCCACCTCCGATGGAAAAAGAAGGGCCGACATTGAAGCTTGCCGTCCCCTCTCTATTCTGTTCGTTTGCTCCCCGGTTATTCCCGATCACGCGTCGGGCAGCAGGTCCTTGCGGGTCAGACCGATCTTGCCGGTCTTCGGGTCGATCTCAAACACGCGCACGAGCACCTGATCGCCGAGGTTCAGAACGTCCTCGACCTTGTTCACGCGCTCTTTCGCGATGCGGGAGATGTGTAAGAGTCCGTCGGTGCCGGGCTTCAGGTTCACGAACGCGCCGAACTCCTTGATGCCGACGACGGTCCCGAGATAGACCTTGCCGACCTCGATGTCCTCGACGATGCCGTCGATGATGCGCTTCGCTTCCTCCGCAGCCGCCTGGTCGGGCGATGCGATGAACACGCTGCCGTCGTCCTCGATATCGATCTTGACGCCGGTCTTGGCAATGATGCCGTTGATGGTCTTGCCGCCGCTGCCGATGACGTCGCGGATCTTGTCCGGGTTGATCTTGAAGGTCAGGATGCGCGGCGCATAGGGCGAAAGCTCTGCGCGCGGCTCGGCGATCGTCTCCGCCATCTTGTCCAGAATGAACAGACGCCCCTTGCGCGCCTGCTCAAGCGCTCTGGTCAGGATCTCGCGGTCGATGCCCTTGATCTTGATGTCCATCTGGATCGCAGTGATGCCGTCACGCGTACCCGCTACCTTGAAGTCCATGTCGCCGAGGAAGTCCTCGAGACCCTGGATGTCGGTGAGGATCGCGATGTTGCCGGAGTCGACGTCCTTGATGAGACCCATTGCAACGCCTGCGACGGGCTTTTTGATCGGAACGCCTGCGTCCATCAGCGCCAGCGTGCTTGCACAGATCGAAGCCTGCGAGGTCGAGCCGTTCGAGCTGATGACTTCGCTCACAAGACGCATGCAGTACGGGAACTCCTCTTCGCTCGGAAGCACGGGCAGAAGCGCGCGCTCGGCGAGTGCGCCGTGACCGATCTCGCGGCGGCCGGGGCTGCGCACGGGGCGCGTTTCACCGGTCGAATACGGCGGCATGTTGTACTGATGCATATAGCGCTTACTGTCTTCGAGGGTCAGCCCGTCGAGGATCTGCGCCTCCGCAATGGTGCCGAGGGTCGCGATCGTCATGACCTGCGTCTGACCGCGGGTGAACACCGCGCTGCCGTGCGGACGCTCGAGCATGTGGACCTCGCTCCAGATCGGACGGATCTCGTCCTGCGCGCGTCCGTCGGGACGGATCTTCTTGTTGATGATCTTGTCGCGCATGACTTCCTTCTGCATCTGGTACAGGATCGCGTCGACGTCCTTTTCCATGCCGGGATCGCTCTCCGCAAACGCGGCTTTCGTCTCTTCCTTGACCTGCTCGGTGCGCATCTCGCGCTCGTGGCGGTCGAAGGTGTCCATCTGCCAGACGACCTTGTCCATCGCGTACTCGCGCACGCGGCGGTTGAGATCTTCGTCCGGAACGTGGATGTTGACTTCCATCTTGGGCTTGCCGACTTCCTTCTGGATCATCTCGATGAAGTCGACGATCTTCTTGATCTCCTCATGCGCAAACAGGATCGCGCCGAGCATTTCCTCCTCGGTGACCTCGTTCGCACCCGCCTCGACCATCATGACGGCGTCGCGGGTGCCGGCAACGGTCAGCGCGAGACGGCTCTTTTCACGCTGCTCGCAGTCGGGGTTTAAGATGTACTCGCCGTCGATCATGCCGACCGCCACAGAGCCCGTCGGGCCCATGAACGGCGCCGGGGAGATGGACAGCGCGATGGAAGAGCCGATCATGCCCAGCACGTCGGGCTGGATATCCTGCTCCACCGAGAGAACGGTCGCGATGACCTGCACGTCGTTGTAGAATCCCTTCGGGAACAACGGACGCAGCGGACGGTCGATCAAGCGGCTCGTCAGGATCGCCTTTTCGGTCGGGCGGCCTTCGCGCTTGATGAAGCCGCCGGGGATCTTGCCGACCGCGTACAGCTTCTCTTCAAATTCAATGGACAGCGGCAGAAAATCAACGCCGTCGCGCGGTTCCTTGGCGACCGTTGCGTTGACCATGACCGCCGTTCCGCCGCAGCGCACGAGGCAGTTGCCGCCCGCTTGCTCGGCGTACTTTCCGGTTTCGACGATCAGCTTGCGATCGCCTACCATGGTTTCGAACACTCTGAACATGTTTTCTTTTTCCTCTTTATCTTTATTTAATAATTGCCTTTCAAAGTGCAGCGCCCAAAAAGTGAGGCGGGGAATAAAACCCCCGCCCTTTCTCTTTACTTTCTGAGGTTCAATGCTGCGATGATCGCTCTGTAACGCTCGATGTCCTTTTCCTTCAGATAGTTCAGCAGACCTCTGCGGGTACCGACCATCTTCAGAAGACCGCGGCGGGCGTGATGGTCCTTCTGGTTGACCTTGAGGTGCTCGTTGAGGTGATTGATGCGTTCGGTCAGAAGCGCGATCTGAACCTCGGGAGAACCCGTGTCGCCCTCGTGCAGCGCGTACTTAGCGATGATTTCCTGTTTCGTCATGATGTTTTCCTCCTTTTATTCCGTATCCCCGCAGGCTGCGTATGGCGTCGGAGAGTCGCATCAACCCAGCTTACGGTTTGACCTTTGACAGTTTAGCACAACGGTTCCGAATTGTAAACACTTTTTTTGCGTTTTTCGCACACTTTTTTTGCCGTTTCGGCGTCTTTTCTGATCTGCGCGAACAGCAGGTCCTTGGAATCGAACCGTTTCTCGTCCCGCAGACGCCTGAAAAACGCGACCTCGACGCGTTTGCCGTAGAGATCGAGCGATTCGCCGATCGCATGCGTCTCCACGGTGCGGGTCCTTCCGCCGACCGTGGGATTCGTCCCCACATTGGTCACCGCGTCGTACCGGTTTCCCTCAAACAGCAGCTCCGTCGCATAGACGCCGTCCTTCGGCAGCAGCTGCTTTCCCGCGTCCAGATTCGCTGTCGGGCAGTCGAACCGGCGTCCCAGCGCCTTTGCGTGCACGACCGTGCCGGAAAGCGTGTAGGGTCTTAAAAGCATGTGTTCCGCAAATTCCATATCCCCCTCGCGGATCGCTTCCCGCACCCGCGTCGAAGAGCACGTCACCCCGTCGATCCTGACCTCGTCGATCACGGCGAGCGCAATCCCCCGATCCCTGCACAGCGTCGCCAAGAGGTTCGTATCCCCTGCTGCCTTTGCGCCGAAGCGATAATCGTAGCCCGCAACGATCGCGGAAACGCCGCCCGCATAGCGTGCCGTAAGCCAGTCGATAAACTGCTCCGGCGTCATCGATGCAAACGCCGCGTCGAACGGAACGCTGTCCATGCGATCGCAGCCGGTCGACAGGATCTGTTCCTCGCGCTGTTCCTTTGTGCAGAGGTATGAGAACGTGCCGGAGAACAGTTCCTTCGGGTGGTTGTCGTAGGTAAACGCGACCGCGGTATCGCCGTTTGCGCGCGCGATCTCCGCCGCCCGCCGTAAAAGCGCCCGATGCCCCATATGCACGCCGTCAAACATTCCCAGCGCCACGACCGTCCTGTTCATACGTCCTCCATAGACTGCTGTTGACAAAGTTCTTCTCTCCCTCCGTCAGCCTTGCGGCTGCCACCTCCCTCATCAGAGGGAGGTCAATGTATCCCTCTCGACCTCCCCTTGTCAGGGGAGGTGTCGGTCGTCAGACCGACGGAGGGGTAGTTCGTCACTTCTCTCCCTCCGTCAGCCTTGCGGCTGCCACCTCCCTCGTCAGAGGGAGGTCAATGTGTCCCCCTCGACCTCCCCTTGTCAGGGGAGGTGTCGGTTGTCAGACCGACGGAGGGGTAGTCCTCCGCACTTCACACCGTTCTTTCGCGACTCGGTCGATTTCCAGCGTTACGCCGTACAGATTCTTCACAACGTCCTTGTTTTGAAAGCGCAGGACGAGCAGTCCCTGCGATTCGAGCCATTTCGTCCGCTTCTCATCATCTGCCATCTGCCGTTCAATCCCGTGATACGGGCCGTCGAGTTCAACGACCAGCCCCGCCCTTGCGCAGTAAAAATCGACGATATAGTCTCCGATCAGCTTTTGTCTTTGGAAGCGAATCGGATACGCCCGCAGAAAATGATACCATAGCTCCCGTTCCGGAAAGGTCATTGTTTTCCGGAGATTCCTTGCAAGAACCACGTTTTCCTTATTGTACGGCTTCATCGCTGCGGTCTCTCCTTCCGTCAGCCTTACGGCTGCCACCTCCCTCGTCAGAGGGAGGTCAATGTGTCCCTCTCGACCTCCCCTTGTCAGGGAAGTGTCGGTCGTCAGACCGACGGAGGGGTAGTTCGTCACTTCTCTCCTTCCGTCAGCCTTACGGCTGCCACCTCCCTCATCAGAGGGAGGTCAATTCTCCCCTATCGAGCTCCCCTTGTAAGGGGAGCTGTCGCCGCAAGGCGACTGAGGGGTAGTCACTCCCCGTACAAATGCACTTTCAATCGCGCGTCGCCGTTTTGCACGGCGCCGACACCCAAATATCCGTCGCAATAGAAACGATACGTCCCATCCGCCGCGTTTGTGCGCGTCGGAAGTCCGTTCATCGCCGGCTTTCTTCGGTCGCTCCGAAGATCGAGCCGCGGCAAAAATGCGACCGCGTCCTCACAGCTTGTCAGCGCTTCGGTCAATCTTCCCTGCTCTTTCATGTCCGCAAGCTCCGCGATCGAATGCGCATCGTCGAGCGTAAACGGTCCCGACGCCGTGCGCAGAAGAAACGCCATATGCGCAGGCACTTGGAGCGTGGCGCCGATATCGGCGCAGAGTGTACGGATATACGTCCCGCGCGAGCATACGACCTCGATGAAAAAGCGGTTTTTCAGGCGCATTCCGACGCATTTGAGCGACGCAATTTCGATCTCGCGGGATTTATCCGGGATCTCCTTCCCGGAAAGCGCGAGATCGTAAAGCTTTTGTCCGTTGAATTTCAGCGCGGAATACATCGGCGGCGTCTGCGTGATCGTGCCGGTAAACCGCGGCAGAACCGCTTCCAGCATCTCCGCAGTCACGACGGCGTCACTCGTTTCGACGACCGTTCCCTGCGCATCCTGCGTATCGGTGCTTGCGCCGAACGCGATCTCGGCAAGGTAGGTCTTCTGTTTATCGACCAGATAATCGAACAGCCGCACCGCGCGTCCGACGCACACGGGCAGAACGCCCGCTGCCTCGGGATCGAGCGTGCCGAGATGCCCGACCCGCTTCGTTTCAAAAATCTTCCGTATATCCACCACGACGTCGGAGCTCGACATCGCCGGCGGCTTCAGCACGGTCACGATCCCCTCGATCATTGCAGTGCTTCCGTAAGCGCTTCGCGCATCGTGCGGACCGCCTCTTCGAGCGGCAGGTACAGCGTGCAGCCCGCCGCCGCGACATGCCCGCCGCCGCCGAAGCGCTTTGCGATCTCCGCCACGTCGCAACACCGTTTGCTGCGCATGCTCACGCGTACGCAGTCGTCGCTTTCACGCAGCACGCAAGCCGCCTCGACCGTATCGATATCGCGCAGCCAGTCGATCAGTCCCTCGGTGTCCTCCTTGGTCGCGCCGCACGCCGAAAGCGCCGCGGTCGGGATCGCAAGCAGATTGAGCCGTCCGTCTTCGGAAAGCTCCATATGTCCGAGCGTGTACGCCACAAGCTTTGCTTTCCGAAGAGGCATCTCCCGAAACAGCACCCGGTTCAGCTCCGGCAGATTGATGCCGTACCCCAAAAGCTTTGCTGCCGCCTCGAACGCCTCCGGCGAGGTGTTCCCGTATGAGAAATTGCCGGTATCGGTCGCGATCGCCGTGTACAGCGCATCCGCGATCCCGCGTGTGATCGGTGCATCCAGCGCGTCCAAAAGCCGCAGGATCAGCTCGCCGGTCGCGGAGACCTCTTCCACCCAGTCGCCGTCCTTCGATTCGCGCGGATTCGTGCCGTGATGGTCGATGCAGAACTGATACGGCGCCGTCTCCAACGCCGCCTGCAGGTGTCCCGTGCGTCTGTGGTCCGCACAGTCGACGAAGATCACCGCCTCCTTCGGCGGTTCGATCCCGTCCGTGCCGGTCACCGTGTCCGCGCCGGCAAGAAAGCCGAGATACGGCGGCACGCGGTCCGGGCAAACGACCGCCGCGTCCTTGCCCATTGCAAGGAGCGCTTCCCGCAGAGCAAGGCAAGAGCCCAGCGTGTCGCCGTCGGGCGACTGGTGGGCTGCCAGAACAAAGCTTGTATGCGATTGCAGAAAGGACGCCGCTGCTTTGAGATTCATGCTTCCGGCTCCTTTTCGGGTTTGTCGTCCTTGTGCAGCGAACGGATCACCTCGGAGATATGCACCGAGTACGCGATCGAATCATCTGCCACAAACTTGATCGCCGGCACTCTGCGGATCGTCATCCTTGCGCCGACCTCGTGTCCGATGAAGCCCGCCGCGTGGTTCAGCGCGTCGACCGCAGTCTTTGCCGCGTTCTCGTCGGAATCGAACACCGACACATGCGCCTTGGCGTACTTGAGGTCCGGCGTGATCTCCATCTCGGTGATCGAGGTCACCGCCGGGATGCGCGGGTCTTTCATGTCGAAGATGATCGCGCTGACCGTTTTCTTGAGCTCCTCGCGGAGACGTTCGTTTCTGACCTTTGCCATCAGCGCTTCACTTCCTCCATCATGTAGCATTCAATGACGTCATCCTCTAAGATGTCGTTGAAGTTTTCGATCGAAATGCCGCACTCATAGCCCGCAAGGACCTCCTTCGCGTCGTCCTTGAAGCGCTTCAGCGAAGCGATCTTGCCGTCGTGCAGGACGATGCCGCCGCGGACCACACGCACCTGCGCGGTCCTCGTGACCTTGCCCTCGTTGACGTACGCGCCCGCGATCGTGCCGACGCCGGAGATGCGGAACGTGGAGCGGACCGTGCAGCGGCCGAGCTCGACCTCCTGGAATACGGGCTTGAACATGCCCTTCATCGCGTTTTCGACGTCCTCGATCGCGTTGTAGATGACGCGGTAGGTACGCACGTCGACCTTTTCCTTTTCGGCGGCTGCGCGCGCCGTGGAATCCGGACGCACGTTAAAGCCGATGACGATCGCGTTCGACGCGGACGCAAACATGATGTCCGAACCGGTGATCGCGCCGACGCCGCTGTGGATGACGCGCACACGGACCTCGTCGTTACTGAGCTTTTCAAGCGACTGCTTGACCGCTTCGACCGAGCCCTGCACGTCCGCCTTGACGATCAGGCTGAGTTCCTTGAGATCGCCCTCCGCCATCTGGCTGAAGAGGTCGTCCAAAGAGACCTTCTGCGCCTGCTTGACCTGCGCCGCCTTTGCCTTCTGGCGACGCTCATCCGCGACCTGACGGCTCAGCTTGTCGTCATTTGCCGCAAACAGGAGATCGCCCGCCGCGGGCACTTCATTGAAGCCGAGCACCTCGACCGGCGTGGACGGACCCGCGCTGTTCACGCTTCTGCCCTTGTCGTCCATCATGGCGCGGACCTTGCCGAACGCCGTGCCGGCAACGATCATGTCGCCCTTCTTCAGCGTACCGTTCTGCACCAGCACCGTTGCCACCGGACCGCGGTTCCTGTCGAGCTCCGCTTCGATGATCGTGCCCTTCGCAAGACGGTCCGGATTCGCCTTGAGCTCCAGAACGTCCGCCTGCAGCAGAACCATTTCGAGGAGCTGATCGAGGTTGATCTGCTTCTTTGCCGAGACCGGCACGCAGATCGTATCGCCGCCCCATTCCTCGGTGACGAGACCGTATTCGGTGAGCTGCTGCTTGACGCGTTCGGGATCCGCGGTGTCGCGGTCGATCTTGTTGATCGCAACGACGATCGGAACGCCCGCAGCCTTTGCATGGTTGATCGCCTCGATCGTCTGCGGCATGATGCCGTCGTCCGCCGCGACGACCAGGATGACGATATCCGTGACCTGCGCGCCGCGCGCACGCATCGCCGTGAACGCTTCGTGACCCGGCGTGTCGATGAAGGTGATCTGCTTGCCGTTCAGGGTGACGGTATACGCGCCGATGTGCTGCGTAATGCCGCCCGCCTCGCCTGCGGTAACGTGCGAATTGCGGATCGCGTCGAGGAGCGACGTCTTGCCGTGGTCGACGTGACCCATGATCGTGACGACCGGCGGACGCGGCTTCAAGGTTTCCGGCGCGTCGACGTCGTCCGCGGAATCCATCAGAACGTCCTCAAAGGACTTTGCGATCTGCTGTTCGAGCGTGATATTGAACTCGCTCGCGATGAGCTCGCAGGTGTCGAAATCCAGCTCCTGATTGATGTTTGCGATGATGCCGAGCATCAGCAGCTTTTTCAGGATCTCGTTTGCGGGCTTGCCGAGCTTTTCGGAAAGGTCCTTGACCGTGATCGTTTCCGCGGTGATCACGGCGTGGTCGATCACAACGGGCGTGGGCTTCGGCTGCTGCGCCTCCTGCTCGTGCTTCTTCACCTTGCGGCGATTGCCCATCTGACTGTCGTCTTCCCAACCGCGCGCGGTCGGCCCCTGTTCCTTCATCATCGTCTTTTTGTTCTTTGCCTTCTTATCCGTGGTGTCGAACGTCTTTTTCTTGTCCGTTCTGTTGTTCTTTCCGGTGTCCGCCGGACTCGGCACGTTGATCACGACCGCACGCGAGCCTGCGGAAGTGTCGCGGCGCGGTCCGCGGCTGTCGTTCTGCCGCCGCTCGCCCTGCGGACGGTCTCCGCCCGGTCTGCGCTCGCCCTGCGGACGGTCGCTGCCGCCCTGTCTGCGGTCGCCCTGCGGACGGTCCTTGCCCTGCTCTTTGGCGTTCTGCGGGCGCTGCGGACGCTCTTCGGTCCGCTGCGGCGCAGGCTTCGGCGTTTCCTTGACCTCCGCCGGCTTTTCCGGTTCGGTCTGCACCTCGGGCTGCGGCTCCGGTTCCTCGACGCCGCCGGCATGCACCACGACGTCCTCCTCGCTTTCAAGCATTGCCTTCAGCCGCTCGGCGCGTTCGCGTTCCTCGCGCTCCTGCTTTTCCTTTTCCTCACGGTCGATCATACTGCCTTCCGTGCGGCGCGCGGTATCCAGAAGCGTGCCGATCGCACCCTTCGTCGCGTCAAGCCTGTGCAGCAGCGCCTGCATTTCTTCTTTCAGAGTTTTTGCTGTTTCCAGAAAATTCGTTGCCATACTCATCCCCGCTTTTCATCGGTATTGCGCATTGCGCGCTCGATCATATCCCGGAAATCGGGATCCGTCACCGCCATCACGATGTGCGAATCCTTTCCGATCGCGCCGCCCACGGTCTCCACCGTATAAAACGGGACCCCGTGCGCCGCGCACAGATGTTCATAACGCGTCTTCGTCGCCTCCGACGCTCCCTCTTCCAAGAGGACCAGCTTTGCCTTTCCGGCTTTGATCGCGTTCTCCGCGGCAAACGCGCCGCTTTTCGCTTTGCCGGCTTTTCGGCACAGCCCGATCGCGTTATACAGCCGATCCTGCATCATATCCGATCTCCGAAGCGATTGCCGTCTTCAGCGCGTCGTTCATCGGCGCTTCGAGCGCACGCTCCAGCGCACGCGTTTTGATTGCTTTGTTCATGCACGCCGCGTCGCGGCAAAGATACGCGCCGCGTCCGGAACGCTTTCCGGTCAGGTCGAGCACGAGCTCGCCCTCCGCGGTGCGCACGATGCGCATCAGGTCTTTTTTCGCCCGCATCTCACGGCAGGCGACGCACATCCGCATCGGGATCTTTTTCAATCGCTTATTCCTCCGCGTTCTCTTCCGCCTGCGCGGCGTCCACCGCTGCGTCCGCCTGCGACTGGCTCTTGATGTCGATCTTCCAGCCGGTCAGCTTCGCGGCAAGACGCGCGTTCTGTCCCTCCTTGCCGATGGCAAGCGACAGCTGCGAATCCGGCACGATGACGCGCGCCGCTTTTTCGTCCTCATTGACGTAGACCATCAGCACCTTCGCGGGGCTCAAAGCCTTTGCAATGTAGATCGCGCTGTCGGAATCGTACTCGATGATGTCGATCTTCTCGTTGTGCAGCTCATTGACGATGCGCTCCACACGCGCACCGCGCGGACCGACGCATGCGCCGACCGCGTCGACCTGCGGATCGGTCGAAAACACGGAGACCTTGGTGCGGAAGCCCGCTTCGCGCGCGATGGACTTGATCACCACCGTGCCGCTCTGGATCTCGGGCACTTCGAGCTCGAAGAGGCGCTTGACAAGTCCCGGATGCGTGCGGCTCACGACGACCTGCGGTCCCTTGTTTTCCTTGCGCACCTCCAGCACATAGACCTTGATGCGCTCGTTCATTTCGTATTCCTCGCCGGGGATCATCTCGTTCGCGGTCAGGATGCCGTCCGTCTTGCCGAGCTCGACGTAAGCATTGCCCTTCTCCACGCGCTGGACGATCGCCGTCAGGATCTCATTTTCCTTCTCAATGTATTCGTCATAGATGTTGCCGCGTTCCGCCTCGCGGATGCGCTGCACCATGACCTGCTTTGCGGTCTGCGCCGCAATGCGTCCGAAGTCCTTCGTAAACGCTTCCTCTTCGAGCACGTCGCCGAGCTCATAAAGCGGATTGATCTTCTTTGCGCGTTCCAGCGAGATCTCCTGCGAGGGCGTTTCGACCTTCTCGACAACGGTCTTGCTCGCGTAGATGTGGTACTCGCCCGTGTCTCCGTCGACCTCCGCGCGGACGTTTGCGGTCGAGTTGTAGTTGCGCTTGTATGCGACGATCAGCGCCGCTTCAAATGCGGAGAGCAGCACGGATTTCTTGATGCCGCGTTCCTTCTCCAGCGCGTTCAGTGCTTCGATAAATTCTGCGTTCATGGTTTTTTCCTTTCTTTTCCTAAACCTGATGGTATCAATTATGAAAACCGAATGTTCGGACGGACGAGCGCGCAGTCCTTTTTGGCGACGGTGAGCGTCTCTCCCTGTTCCGTCCGGACGGTGAAGCTTTCGGCGTCGAACGCTTCGAGCGTTCCGATCCATTGCTTTTTGCCGTTTTTCGGGGCGTACAGCTTGATCTCCAGCTCCGTGCCCATAGCGCGCTCAAAATCGCGGTCCTTCTTCAGCGGTCGGTCGATGCCGAGCGATGAGACCGAAAGCACATATTCCGATTCGATCGGGTCCTTTTCGTCCAGGATCGGCTCGATCGCGCGGCTGACCGCTTCGCATTCGTCGATCGTCACGCCGCCGGGCTTGTCGATATAAAACGTCAGCACCCAGTCGCCGTATTCCTTTTGATACTCGACGTCGCAGAGCTCGAAGCCCATCGATTCGATCTTTTCTTTGCAGAGCTGTTCGCAGATCTCGGTCGTTTTCATGTCCTTTCCTCTCTCAAAACGAAAGAGTGGGATCTCCCCACTCCTTCAAGTTCAACATTCCAACAGAAGCAGTATACCATACTCTTCCGAAGATTGCAAGCATTATTTCGCCAAACGGTCGAACTTCTCGAACAGCCGTTCCTCTGCCTCGTCCGGCTTCTCCTCGCGCGGCTTGAAGAGCTGCGTTCTTGCATAATGCGCGAGCGCGACATACGCGAGCCCGATCGACGCCGACAGCACCGCGATGTTCCACGGCTCGATCACGTCAAACACGAAGCTCAGAAGCGTCAGCACGGTGCCGAACGCAAACAGCCCCGTCGCCGTCTTGCCGTACCAGTCGGAATACGCGACCTTGCGCTGCTTCAGCATGATCATGCCGCCGATCACCATCAGGATCTCCTTGACGGCGACAAGAATCACCAGCGTCAAATAGATCCAAAACAGCGAGCCTTCCCACTTGCCGATCAGAATCACAATGAGCGCCGTGATCGACATCAGCTTGTCCGCAAGCGGATCCAGAAGCTTTCCGACCGGCGTGACCCAGTTGAACGTCCGCGCCAGAAAGCCGTCCAGCACGTCGGTGACGAACGCCAGCACAAATACGCCGAGCGCCCAAAGATAGTTCTGCGGATGCGGGATCTTGGTCGTCAGAAACAGCCATGCGAACAAGCCGACCATGGCGATGCGGATCGAAGAAAGAATGTTCGGAATATGCTTCATTCAGATACTGACGTCCTCTACATACAATTCCCGGACAGCGTTCGGGTCAACGGCGGGCTCCGCCTTCGGCGCGGGCGCAGGCTCGTTCTTCTTGCGCTCCTGTTCGTCGCGCCAGTCGAAATACTTCATCGCGACCTGCGGCAGCAGCGCATAGCTCAAAACGTCCTCCTCGCTTCTTGCGCGGTCGCCGAGCTCCGCCTTGTACTTTTCAAGCTCCGGCTCCAAAAGATCCGCGGGACGGCAGGTGACGACCGCTTCGTCGCCGATCGCCATCTTGCGCACTTCCTCGTTGACCGGTCCCGGAAGTCTGCCGTACTCGCCGCGCAGGACCGCCTTCGAGTTGTTCGGGAAGGTCTTGTAGCGCCCGACGAGCACGTTGAACACCGCCTGCGTACCGACGATCTGGCTGGTCGGCGTGACGAGCGGCGGATAGCCGAAGTCCTTTCTGACCCGCGGGATCTCCGCAAGCACGTCGTAATACTTATCCTCCGCGCCGGCGTCCTTGAGCTGCTTGATGAGGTTCGAGAGCATGCCGCCCGGCACCTGATACAAGAGCGTGTTGGTATCGACGCGCAGGGATTTGTCGGAGATCAGACCGTCCTGCTTCAGGCGCTCGTACACCTGACGGAAATACTTCGCGCATTCCGAAAGCGCATTGAGGTCCAGCCCCGTGTCGCGCTCGGTACCCTTGAGCGTCGCGACGAGCGATTCGGTCGCGGGCTGCGAGGTGCCGTTGCCCAAAGGAGACAGCGCGGTATCGACGATGTCGACGCCCGCTTCCGCAGCCTTTAATAGCACCATGTCGCCCGTGCCGGTCGTGTTGTGCGTGTGCAGATGGATCGGGATATCGACCTCGGCTTTGAGCTTTTTCACCAGAGAGTATGCGTCGTACGGGAGCAGAAGATTCGCCATATCCTTGATGCAGATCGAATCCGCGCCCATCTGGGCAAGCTCTTTAGAAAGCTTTACAAAGTATTCTTCGCTGTGCACCGGCGAGGTCGTGTAGGAGATCGCCGCTTCGCAGAAGCCGCCGTATTTCTTGGTATACTTGATCGCGGCTTCGAGGTTTCTGGGATCGTTCAGCGCGTCGAAGATGCGGATCACGTCGATGCCGTTTTCGATCGCCTTGCGGCAGAACTGCTCGACGACGTCGTCCGCGTAGTGCTTGTAGCCCAGAATGTTCTGTCCGCGGAAGAGCATCTGCAGCTTCGTGTTCGGCAGCGCTTTTCTGAGCGTGCGGAGACGTTCCCACGGATCCTCGTTCAGATACCGGAGGCAGGAATCGAACGTCGCGCCGCCCCAGACTTCGAGCGACCAGTAGCCGATCGCGTCGAGCATCTCACAGGCGGGCAGCATCTCCTTCGTGGTCATGCGCGTCGCGGCAAGCGACTGATGCGCGTCACGCAGGATGGTATCGGTAACAAACAGTTTTCCCATGGTCGGTCCTCCTTAATGTCCGAACAGCGACAGGAACACGCCCGCCGCGATCGCCGAGCCGATGACGCCCGCCACGTTGGGACCCATTGCGTGCATCAGCAGGAAGTTCTTCGGATTCTCCTTCTGACCGACGACCTGGCTGACACGCGCCGCCATCGGAACGGCAGACACGCCCGCGGAGCCGATCAGCGGGTTGATCTTCTGTTTCAGGAACAGGTTCATGATCTTTGCCAGCAGCACGCCGCCGCAGGTACCGCCGATGAACGCGACGATACCGAGCGCAATGATGACCAGCGTGGACAGCTGCAAAAACGTCGCGCCCGTCGCCGTTGCGCCGACGCAGACGCCGAGGAAGATCGTAACGATGTTGCAAAGCTCGTTCTGCACGGTCTTTGAAAGACGCTCGGTGACGCCGGATTCCTTGAAGAGGTTTCCGAGCATCAGGCAGCCGACCAAGGGCGCCGCGGAGGGCACCAGCAGCGCGACGAAGATCGTGACCACGATCGGGAACAGGATCTTCTCGCTCTGCGAGACCGGGCGGAGCTGCGCCATGACGATCTGGCGTTCCTTCTTGGTCGTCAGAAGCTTCATGAACGGCGGCTGAATGACCGGCACCAGCGCCATGTACGAATACGCCGCGACCGCGATCGGTCCGAGATAGCTCGGCGCAAGCCGCGAGGTAACGAGGATCGCCGTCGGACCGTCCGCACCGCCGATGATGCCGATGGACGCCGCGATGTTCTGGAGCGGCGTGCCGTCGGTCGGGATCCACTGGAACGCGATCACGGACAGCGCAAACGCGATGTAGATGCCGAGCTGCGCCGCCGCGCCGAGGATCAGGCTCTTCGGATTCGCGATCAAGGGACCGAAGTCCGTCATCGCGCCGACGCCCATGAAGATCAGGCACGGATAGATGCCGAGCTTGACGCCGAGGTACAGATAATCGAGCAGTCCGGTCTTGTGGATATCGCCGAGCTTCGCCCACTGGATCACGCCCTGTTCGGCGTTGTTTGCGCCGAGACCGAACAGCTCCTCATGGAACAGACCCGCACCGGGCAGGTTCGTAAGCAGCATGCCGAACGCGATCGGAACGAGCAGAAGCGGCTCGAACTTCTTCACGATCGCCAGATACAGAAGCAAGCAGGCGATCGCGATCATGATGAGACATTTCCAGTTGTCCCCTTCAAAGAACCGGGCAAAGCCGGTCCCCGTGAGGAACTCGGAAACGGTTTCCCAAATGGCTTCCATAGGCGCCCCCGATCAGGCGATGGTGCACAGCAGCGCGCCGCTTTCGACCGAAGAACCCTTGGCAACGCCGATGGAGCTGATCCTGCCCGCGCACGGCGCGAGGATCTCGTTTTCCATCTTCATGGCTTCGAGGATCATCAGCTGCTGCCCTTCCTTGACGGTATCGCCCGGATTGACGTTGACCTGCAGAATGTTGCCGGGCATCGGGCTTCTGACCTCGGTGCCTGCGCCTGCGGGCGCGCTCTTCACAGGCTCTGCCGCCTTCGCCGCCGCTGCCGCGGTCTTTGCGTCGATCTCTTCGACTTCGACTTCGTACTTGGTCCCGTTGACATTGATCAAAAACTTACGCATGATTTCCTTCCCCCTTAATCCACTTTTTTAAACGATACGATACGGATCCCGCTGACGCTTTCGCCCAGCACGGTTGCAATGGCAGCCGCAGCCGCCGCCTTGATTTCGTTGAGATTGCCCTCCGGCACGGCTGCCGCCGGTTCCGGCTTCGATTCCGGCGCGGGCGCTTCTTTCTTTTTGCCGACGCCGCGCATGATCGCTCCCATGATCTTGATGATCACGATGAGCGCGATCAGTCCGACAAAGACGATCCCGAGTCCCAAGAGAAACGTGATCAGCGTGGACGACAGCGCCGCTCCTCCCTCATATGACATATGCGAAACCTCCATTCTTCCGGGAAATGCCGCCGCGTGCTTTCCCCTATTTACTATGGTATTCGATAAAAACACCGATTTCCCATTCTATGGGTTATACACATTATATTATCATTTGCGCAAGAAGTCAATTCCCCCGCATGATTTTCGGTGATTTGCGCATGCTTTTCGTATGCTGACACTGTTTTTACGCGCGGTCTTTCTGGACCTGTTTGTGCTGCTCGTTCTGCGGCTGACCGGCAAGCGTCAGGTGAGCGATCTGCAGCCGTACGATCTTCTCATGACGCTGATCATCGCCGACCTTGCGAGCACGGCGATCGCGGACACGGATATTCCGCTTCTGTACAGCATCGTGCCGATCCTTGCGCTGTACCTTGTACAGCAAGCGCTTGCAAAGCTGTGCTTAAAGTCTTCCGCGATCCGGCGGCTTGTATGCGGTACGCCGCAGATCCTGATCCTGGACGGCGTGCTGCAGGAGAAGATCATGCGCCGCACAAATTATACGGTGCGCGATCTTTTGGACAGCCTCCGCTCGAAGGACATCTTTGACGTCGGCGAGGTCGCCTATGCGATTCTCGAAACGAACGGCACGGTCAGCGTGCTTGAAAAGGCGGCGTTTCAGCAGCCGAACAAGCGCGAGCTCGGGCTTGAGCCGGGTTCCGCCGCGCTCTCGCATCTGCTGATCCTTGAAGGGAAGATCCAAAAAAGCGGGCTCGAAACGCTGCATCTTACGCAAAAGGACGTGGAAACGATGCTCAAAAACCACGGGCTTTCGCTCGAAAACATCTTTTTTGCGCAGATGAACGGCGACGGCGAGCTGCACGTTCAGCTGAACCGAAAGAATCAAAGCCGCGTGATGAGCTTTTCCGAAGGATAAGGAGGACGTATGGGCTTTACGGTATTCCGGACGACGATGACGATCCTGATCTGCGCCTTTCTGGTGCTGCTGTTTCTGCTGCCCTCGGCGATTTTGCGCCGGTTTTCCGAGCAGGCGGACAACCTGATCGACGAAGCGGAAGCCGCGCTGCTTTCGGGCGATCCGGAGGCGGCAGGTCCGCACTGTGCCGTGCTCAAAACGCTCGTACGGGAACAGATGCCGGTCCTTGAACGCTTTCTGAACCATGAAAGCGTCGACGCGCTCGACGCCGCCGTTTCGGTTGCGGACTGCGCCGTACGGGCAGGCGATGCGGGCGCGGCTGCCGAAGCGCTTGCGGAGGCGCGTTCCATCCTCGTCCGCATCGAGGGAATCGAACTTTTTTCGTGGAATAATCTGCTTTAACGATTGTCTTTGGATGCAAATTGTGGTATACTGTAAAAAATATACGAAACGAGGTGCATCTGTTTCCATGAACGCAGGCGATCTTTCCCGGCTGATCTCCGCTGCGCGCAAAGGAAAACCGGATCTTGTGATCCGCAACGCGCGCGTGATCAACGTCTTTACCAACGAGATCACGGAAACGAACGTCGCGATCTCGGGCGACACGGTTATCGGCGTCGGCAACTATTCCTGTGAAAACGAATACAACGCCCACGGCGCATACCTCGCGCCGGGGTTCATCGACGGGCATGTACACATCGAAAGCTCGATGGTCACGCCCGCTTCTTTTGCGCAGGTGATCCTTCCGCAGGGCACGACCTCGATCGTCGCCGATCCGCACGAGATTGCAAACGTAGCGGGAACCGAGGGCTTAAAAGCGATCATAGCGCTTTCCGAGGGGCTTCCGCTGGATATTCATTTCATGCTGCCCTCATGCGTGCCTGCGACGCCGTTTGAGCACAGCGGCGCTTCGCTGTCCGCAAAGGATCTTGCCTTGTTCATGGACGAACCGAATGTGGTAGGGCTCGGCGAGGTCATGGATTACCCCTCTGTCGTGTCGTGCGCGCCGGAAATGATCTTCAAGCTGCAATGCTTTTTCGACCGTCCGATCGACGGACACGCGCCGATGCTGACCGGAAAGGCGCTGAACGCGTACTGTCTCGCCGGACCGCACACCGATCACGAATGCTCGAACTTTGCGGAGCTCAAGGAAAAGCTCAAGAACGGCATGATCATCCTGATCCGCATGGGCTCGGCGGCAAACGGCGTCAAGGAAATGTTCGACGGCATCGTTTCCGAGGGGCTACCGACCGACCGCATCTGCTTCTGTACCGACGACAAGCATCTTGAAAACATCCGTTCCGAAGGACACATCAACCACATTGTGAACACCGCGATCTCCCGCGGGATCCGCCCGCTCGACGCGATCCGCATGGCAACGCTGAACACGGCAAACGCATTCGGGCTGAGGCGCGTCGGCGCCGTCGCGCCCGGATACCGCGCGAACTTCGTTCTGTTCAACGATCTGCATACCATCAATCCGCACGCGGTCTTTGCAAACGGCAGGCTGATCGATCCGGACGCGCCGATCCCCTCCCCCGCAGTCCCCGAAAGCGTGAAAAACAGCGTACACGCCGCGCCGATCGGACCGGAGGATCTGCGGCTCAAAGCAAAAGCGTTCATGCCGATCATTCAGACCGTGCCGCATCAGCTGGTCACGCGGCTCGTGACCGGCGTCGTGCCGACCGACGAAAACGGATACTTCGTCCCGGAGGACGGGCTCAACAAGCTCGCAGTCATCGAGCGCCACCACGCCACCGGCAACATCGGCGTCGGCATCGTGGAGGGCATGCACATTGCGGGCGGCGCGATCGCCGCGACCGTTGCGCACGATTCGCACAACATTGTGGTCGTCGGGGACAACGACGGCGATATGATCTTTGCCGCGGAAACGCTGAAAGCCTGCGGCGGCGGGTTCACGGTCGTGTCGCACGGCGAGGTCAAGGCGCTTCTGGAGCTGCCCGTCGCGGGACTGATGAGCGACGCGCCGGTCGAATCGGTCCTCGAAAAGCAGCGGGAACTGCTCTCCGCCGCGCATGCGCTCGGTGCGGACGACGCCTGCGATCCGCTGGTGCTGCTCTCGTTCCTTGCGCTGCCGGTCATTCCCGAGGTGCGGCTGACCGACTGCGGGCTCTTCGACGTCCGCACGATGTCGTTTTTGTACAATTCGGTCTCTTGAAAGCTTCGTTTTCAACTGACTGTTCTTCCCCTGTGCGTCCGAGCGCGTGTTTTCAACGCGCTTGAAAGGCTTGCCGATTTCATTTGAAAGCGATCAAGAGGTATTGCGTATGTGTCTGTTCCGTAAGAAGAAACCGTTTACCCAATCCGAGCATGAGCTCTGGCGCTCGCAGTGGCAGAGCTTATTTCCGCCGGAATGCCGCAACGTACCCGTCACCGTCGACGGCGTGACCGAGATCGCCTATGTGCTGGTCGGGCACAACGCCATGATGCTGCAGGACGGGCTTCTGATGCAGGCGGCGTTTTTCGACGTGTGCGAATTGTTCCAGAAGGCGGGTTATCATGTCATCTGGCTGATGCGCTGCACGCAGGATATCCACAACGGCTATCTGAAGCGCAAAAAGGTCGAGGACGGCGGCAAGCGCATGCAGTGGCTTTGGCGAAGTCCCACAACGAATTTCGGACGCTGGAGCTCGGATCAGAAGCACGCCTCCATCCTGCTGCAGATCGAGGAGCTGCCCGAACCGGGACCCGCAAACTGCGAGAAAAAGGTCCTGCAGCGCGTGGTCTGGGCGGAAAGCGACGACCCCGAAAGCATGGTCCCGAAGCGCACGACCTTCACGACCGTCAACGTCCCCGATACGCCGCCCGAGCTCGTCCGCTGGCTGAACGGCGAATCGCTGAGCAATTTTCAGAATTGATGTAAGTACGCCTCCCCTGCTTTCCGTCGGGGAGGCGTTCTTTTTAAGAAGACATTCTTCTTAAGAATATCGATATAACGATATCTGTATTTTTGCAATCTATGTAATTATATCGATGTAAATTATATCTATATAAAGTATATCGATATAATATAGCTACGACGTTTTTTGCCAAAACCCTTTTTTGTATTGTGAACTTTTTTGATATTTTGGGGCATAAAAAAGGACCGTCCGAAAGGACGGTCCCAAGCGTCATTTTTACCGCTCTTCGCCAAAAATACGCAAGCCCGAGGCCCTGCGGGCGATTCCGCGCTTTTCACCGCTCGTATCAGTAAAAAACAAACACGCCCTGCGGCAGCTTGTTGTTTTTGTAGATCTCCATCAATTCAGCATATGCCGCCGTATCTTTCGGGATCTCCGTGATGAGACCGGTGTCCATGGTGCTGAGCCAGATCGTTTCGCCCAGGATGCGGATCCCGGCGAACTCATAGCACAGTATGCTGTCATACCGGATGTTCCTGAGGATCAGCGTGCCGTATTCCTCTGCATTTTCGTCAATCGACACTGCATCCGCCGTTCCGTTCTCTGCCGCCTTGTACCGTTCGCAAAGCTCTGCGCTCGCCTCCTCGGACAGCGGAAGATCTACGTTCTTTTTGTCATTCAGCAGATAGACGGAAAATCCATCCCCAAACGGATCCCGCAGAGCTTCCCCCTCGCGGATCAATGTTCTGTCTTGATACGGATACCGTTTATCCCATATCTTCAAAAACCGGTTTGCCTTTGCAAACGACAGGACAGATTCTATATGCGCATCGCTCTCCGCATCATCCTTGATCTTGATCTCGCCGATCGTCTCCTCGAAGCTCAACTCTCTCTCGTCAAAAAACAGATGCCAGTGCGGCGGCGCGTCGTAATAGTTGTTCGTGCCGTCCGTAATGCCGCCGTCGATTTCCGTGAATACGGGAAGCGGAACCGGTGTCGTTCTGACGTCGAACGCCGCGGCGAACTCGCGGAACAAAGCACTGTCCGCATTCATTTTGATTGCGGTTCCTTCTTTGGTATACGCCCTCGTTTTTCCCGCATACAGAAATGCATCTCCGTTGCGTCGAGCGAGAAGCAGTCTTGTGTCATGCAGCAGACCCGGAATCTCCGGGACCGTTTGGTAAACATCCGCCGTCTTATCAAGCTCTGAGATCTTCGCTTTTTCACCCTCCGTATCGAGCCTATTCAAAAGAGTATGCAACTCTTTGCCTGCTTCTTCCGAAAGATACATCCAAGATTCCGAATCGGCATTATAAACGCTGATTGCGTAATTGCAGGTTTGGGGATCCGGTTTCGGCAGTGCCAGCCCGGACCGGTAATACGAAAACCATGATTTGAACCAGATCACGCGTTCCTCCGGATCGGCGGTATAGACCTTGGTCTCACTGCCCATGCCCTTCAGCTTTCCGATCGCGACGCTGTTGATCGGACATACCGTGTATCCCTCCGGAACATAGAGATACTCTGTTCCGATCGAGCTGATCAGTCCCGGCACGGTAAGCTGAAACGTGTACCAATGTCCGTCCCCCGCCCACGGCGTCGGCGCAGGCTCGGCAGACTCCGGCGCATTTGACAAAGAAGGCGTTTCGGCTGCAGCCGTCTGTGTTTCCGCCGCCTGCCTCTCCGCTTCGCGCTTTGCCTTCGGGTTCGTCAGGAAGCATACCGCAACGATCACGGATACGAGGATCGCCGCGATGATGATCCGCAGAAGCGGTTTCTTGTAGTGCAGAACCGACTTCACGCGACTTTTGACGCCGTTTTCTCCGAATGCAAGCGGACAGACCGAAACGACGCGCTGCGGGTGGCTGCAATCCAGAAGCGCCTGCGAATAGGCGGCGCGGCCTTCGCGATCCATCTGCGCGATCGCTTTCTCGTCACACGCGGATTCAATGTCCCGGCAAAACAGGATGTAGGCAAGCCAGCACAGCGGATTGAACCAATGCACCGCAAGGATCAGAAACCCGAGCGGCTTCCACCAATGATCGCGGCGGCGCAGATGCGCGCGCTCGTGCATCAGAACGCTTTCGCGCGTCGTCCCCTCAAGATCCGACGGCAGATAGATGCGCGGGCGGAACATGCCGAGGATGAACGGAGAACGGATCTCATCGCAGAGATAAACGCCGCTCCCGTTCGGAACCGCTGCACGGACGCTGTGTCTGGCGCGGAGGTAGCTCAGAAACAGAAAGAGCAGCATGCCGCAGACGCCTGCGATCCAAATAATCGCCGCAGCGTACGTCACGACCTGCAGCGGATTGATGCTGTTTGCCGGGCTCGGCGCAAACTGCCGTTCGATCACCGGATTGACCGACCGGTTCACGATCGGAATGCCCGTTTCCACCGCGGGATGCTCCATCAAGGCGATGTTGTTCGGGATCGGTTCCGCCGCTGGGATCAGGCTGAAAATGCTCTCGATGGAAAACGGCAGCATGAGCCGCACCGCGACGATCGCCCAAAGGACGCCGCGCACCCACTTCGGCGCGCGAAACAGCAGCAGCCGCACAAGCAGCACGACAAGAATCAGGATGCTTGCCGAAAGGCTCATGTTCAGGATCTTCAAAAAGGCGGCTTCCATCGTCATTCCCCTTTCCGATACGCGTCGATCATGGTCCGGATCTGCTCCGCCTCGTTTTCCGAAAGCCCGCGATCGGACAGGAACGCAGCGAAGAACGCGGGCAACGATCCCCTGAACGAATCCGCAACGATCTGTTTGCTGCGCTTCGCATAGAACGCGTCCCGCTGCATGCAGGCGCGAACCGTACCGTTCTCGTTCACAAACAGCCCCTTCTCACAGAGCTTTCGAAGAACGGTATATGTGGTGGATTTTTTCCATTCAAAGCGTTCGGCGCAGAGCTTGACAAGCTCCCCCGAGTCGATCGGTTCCCTTTCCCAGATGAGATCGGCAAAGCGTTCCTGTACGGCGCCCAATTCGATTTCCATACATGCTTCTCCTTTGGTTTATTCAAATAGACCACATATGCAGTTTATCACGATAGACCGAATCTGTCAAGCGTATTCTTCCGGAATCAAAAAAAGCACAGCCCCGAAAAGAGCTGTGCCCGTATACAGTTGCAAGGATTTTACCGCTCTTCGCGGAAGTAAGCAAGCCCGAGGCTTTGCGGCGGGAGGTTCTCGCGTTTTTTACGCAGGCTGACGATGATCAGCACGATGAGCGTGACCACGTACGGCGCGAGCTTATAGAGCTCCTTGATGCCGAGCGGAAGCGACAGATGCTCGGACAGGATGATGAGCCCGCCGAACAGGATCGACGCAAAGATGCTGACGCTCGGACGCCATGTCGTGAAGATGACCAGCGCGATCGCCAGCCAGCCGCGGTCGCCGAAGCCCTCGTTCGCCCACGTGCCGTGCGCGCACTCCATGACGTAGTAGAGTCCGCCGAGCCCCGCGATCATGCTGCCGACGAGCGTTGCAATGTACTTGTACCGCGTGACGTTGATGCCTGCCGCGTCCGCCGTCGCCGGATTCTCGCCGACCGCGCGCAGCTGCATGCCCTTGCGGGTGAACCGCAAAAACAGCGAGGCAAGGATCGCAATGCCGATGCCGAGATACGCAAGCCAGCCCGGATGCTTGCCGTCGCCGAAGAAGTTGCAGGTCGCGGCAAACGTCAGGCTCGGGACCTCGCTGTGCGCCAGCTTGATCAGGGAGCCGCCGAAGAAGTTGCCGAAGCCGACGCCGAACATCGTCATGGCAAGACCGGTAACGTTCTGGTTCGCGCGCAGCGTAACGGTCAGGAAGCAATAAAGAAGCCCCATCAGGAACGAGCCGAGAAGACAGCAGAGCATCGGGATCAGCACCGCAAGGACGCCGGTCATCGGCTGCCCCGCGCCGATCGTTGCCTGCTCATAGAAGAACGCGCCGATAACGCCGGAGATCGCGCCGACATACATGATGCCCGGAATACCGAGGTTCAGGTTGCCCGCCTTCTCCGTGAGAATCTCGCCGGTACTGCCGTACAGCAGCGGCATGCCCTGCATGACCGCTCTCGGGATGAATGATACCAAGAATTCCCACATACCGTTTACACCTCCCGTTTCTTGTGCCGGCTGAACTGCAGCTGATA
>JAEEGG010002633.1_pt1 | contig 46017 bp, 34 predicted proteins | sample 9134161 | NCBI WGS metagenome assembly JAEEGG01 (sample SAMN16246543, study PRJNA631951) | gut metagenome | biome: gut microbiome; feature: rumen; material: CR-attached | host: Bos | place: Iran: Karaj | collected 2018-10 | reverse complement strand
GATGTCCCTCTCGATATCTGGAGTAAGCAAATCGTGTTCCCCAAAGTTGCAGCGGATAAAGCGCTCAATAATGGAGAAAGCGGCTACATCCATAGCTGCTGAAGAATTGTTCTTAGGCTTGTATAACAAGCGAAGCCTTGCCCATGCCCCAGGGAACCTCTCGTTGATAATATCCAGCATCTCCAAACAGATACCTGTGCTGAACCTGGTAAGCCGCTTTTCCTCAGCTTTACCCTGTTTGTAGTAAACCTTGCCGTCTGGAGATACCCTGAATTCTACTGCCTCCATACGCCTGTCTCAATAGTTTTGATGATATTCTCTTCCTCATCACGCCGCAGCGGGCTCACAGGATCCCTCCTCAGTTTTCCACTCATGGTTGAAGATGGGTAGTCATACCTCTGACTGAGATAACGAAGGAATTTTCCTTTGTCCTTTTTCGTCAGGTTCTGATAATAAACCCTCACGTCAATATTCTGATTTTCTCCCATAAATTATTTGTATATTTAAAATTTTATGTTTAATTTTGTCGCAAAAGTAATATTAAAAACTCAGACTTCCAAATAAAGTCGGAAATAATTATCCGTCTTTTGATGGATTTAACTTATTTTTACCGTTATGAGATATGAATGTATCAATATTGACTTAAACTTCCTGAGCAAAGCAATCAAATCTCGGGGGTTAACAGAGCGCCAGTTTGCTATTCTTATGTGGGGAGAAGGCACGCACCGGACCATTGGTGACTTTCTTCGCCGTCCAAACACCACCATCGGGACCGCAATGAAGGTGTGCAACATCTTAGATATATCTTTGGATGATTTCTTCGGTGGCTCGGACAAAATTGGGACATCTCCGTATGTAGTCGGAAATCAAAACATTGTTAATTCTTCCGTCATTAATCAGGATGTTAAGTCATTGCAAGCAGAAAATAAGGCTCTGAGAATGCTAATTAAGGAAAAAGATGAGAGAATTTCTGATTTAAAAAAGGTTAAGGATGAACTTGGATCCAGACTTGATATGGTTTTAAAGCTCGGACAGATTTCAGACAGTTTTAAATAAATATCATGAGAAAGAAACATAATATTGCGGACGAGCAACAGGCTTTTGACGCACAAGAAAAATTTCCTCTAAAATCCTGCCTCCGCAACAAGAGAGGGATGCAAGCTGAAAAGCTTGCATTTTTTATTTTCATCCAGACAGTTAAGAAAGAGGAGGGGAGAAAAAAATATCCGATCGTCAGGTTTTGCCCTTGACAATCGGATTATCAGTCTTGCAAATAGTTCTCGTTATACAAACGACTGCGAAGTTTTCTGTATCCTTACTTCATTCGTGCCAATACTTTCTTATAGTACCTGTTGGTAGCTTTGACACTGTACTTAACACCACCATTCCATGAACGTATAGCTTTCTCAATGCTATTTTCAGGGTTGAAGTACTTCTGAATTAAGAGGAACATCTCCTTTGACTTCTCGACACTATAACGGTCGTCCATCGTGTAGCGCTTCTTACTCTTTTGCTTTTTCAGAATCTCATTACATTCTCGTACAAGTATCGGAGTAATCTGCATCGCGCCTACTGAGTTCCCACTCACGGCTCTGGGATTTCCTTCGCTTTCTACTTGAATAATCGCATCCATTACTGGATTCCAGTCAAAACTTGATGATTTTGTGTTCTTGTTGCCGCTGCTAGATGCAAAAGCTGTAAAACTTGTCATCATAAGAACCATCAAGCTGACACTTGCTTTTTTAATTAGTTGATTCATATTCTCTATACTTTAGGCGGACTCTTGCGAGACCCGCGTTATCCTTTAGATTTCTTACTCAAACTAACGACGTCGCGTCGTATTTCGGGGGCAAAGGTACAAATAATCAGGCAGTTAGCCAAATATTTTTGGCTTTTTTAATAAATCGCGAGTATGCGCTTAATCTATGTCAAGAGGGTAAAATCAGTCTAAATCGACTACTGTAATGCCTGCTCCACCAAACTGGACATGCTCGTCGCGGAAGTGTGAAACGTTGGGAATCGTGCCTAAATATTGGCGTATCAACTGGCGCAATACGCCCGTTCCCGTGCCATGCAGAATTCTTACTCTCGACATGCCTACGAGTATGGCATCGTCGATAAAGTAGGTCACGGCATTGATGGCTTCATCGCCTCGCATACCACGAACGTCAAGATCCTGATGGAAATTCATCTTTCGATTGTCTATCACGTCGCGTGTGTCTCGTGATACGGTGGCGTATGATCCCGCAATATTATTGTTGCGCTCTTCTGCCTTGGTTGTATGTTGTTTGGGTTTCTCTGCGTGTTCCAGACGATCAGCACGCATCTTTGTTTTCATACCACCAAAGATGACGGTAGCCATTTTGCCATCAACGGATTCTACTTCACCAACAGACGAGAGTCCTTTGATTCTTACAGTGTCGCCAGCTACTATAGGTTTGTTATCCTCGACTTTTGCTTTTGGGGCTGGTGCAGATACGGGACTGTCAGCCTTGTTGGCTTTCTCTTGCTTACGCTTTTCTCTACGTTCCTTGCGCTCCTGTATCTGACGGATCTTGCGGGCTATTGCTTCGTCGTTGTCTTTCGTGTCAATATCTGTCAGTTCCTCTTTAAAGGCGTTCAGCTCTTCGCGCACCAGTCGTGTGCGCTCTTTCTCAGCTTGTGCTTCCTTGATCTCACGAATGGCGTTTTCGATTTTCTTGTTGCTTTCCCTCAGTAGTTCTTCTGCTTGCTCCTTAGCCTTGTGCAGTATTTCCTTACGCTGGCGTTCAATCTCATTAAGTTCGTCTTCGTAACGGTTGATCTTACTCTCCAGTGATTTCTCGTGCTGATGTATGGTTTGGCGTTTGCCTTCCCAGTAGCGTTTATCGCGCACGATATCTTGCAGATACTTGTCGCTTTGGATGTAATCTGAGCCAACGATGTCTGAGGCTTCGCGGATTACCTCTTCAGGAATGCCTGTTTTTCGAGCTATTTCGATGGCGAATGAAGAACCGGGCTGTCCAATGGCTAACTGGAAGAGTGCTTGCATCTCATGACGGTCATACAGCATGGCGCCATTTACAACTCCTGGATGATCCTCTGCAAAATGTTTCAGATTCTGGTAATGAGTGGTTATCACGCCAAACGTCTGTTTTTTCCAGAACTGGTTCAGCATGGCTTCTGCGATGGCGCCACCAATGGTAGGTTCAGTACCACTACCGAACTCGTCTATCAATAGCAGCGACTGGCCATTGGCCTGTTTCATCATCTGCTTCATGTTCATCAGGTGGCTTGAGTAGGTCGAGAGATCGTTCTCAATGCTCTGTTCGTCGCCTATGTCTATGAGGATGTGTTTGAAAACACCACATGTAGAACGGTCGCCAATGGGTATGGGAAGGCCGCATTGCAACATATATTGTAGCAATCCTGTGGTCTTCAGGCATACAGACTTGCCACCAGCGTTCGGACCAGAGATAATCAATATGCGCTTTTGCTGTGTCAGGGTGATGTCGAGCGGAACCACTTGTTTCCCTTGTTTTTCGAGCGAAAGCTGCAAGAGTGGATGTATGGCGCGGATCCAGTCTATGTGGGGCTTGTTCTCTACCATTGGCTCAAAGGCCTTTGTCAGTCGTGCCCACTCGGCCTTGGCTTGTATCAGGTCTATTAGAGCCAGAAACTGGTATGAGTCAAGGATATCTTTCACATGAGGGCGTACCTCATCGGTAAATACGGTCAGGATTCTGATTACCTCCCTTCTTTCCTCAGCTTCCAGCTGGCGCACCTTGTTATTAGCCTCAACCACCTCTGTTGGCTCAATGAATACCGTTTTTCCAGTAGCCGATTCGTCGTGTACGATACCGCTTATTCTGCGTTTAATCGATGGAGCCACAGGAATTACCAGTCTGCCGTCGCGCATGGTGGGGGCGGCATCCTTGTCGACCAATCCGTCTTTCTGGGCACTGTGTAATATACTATATAATGTACGCGAGATGCTACCCTGAGTCTTTTCCAACTCATGACGTATGCTTGCCAGCGTCATCGAGGCCGAATCCTTGATTTTTCCGAATTTGTCGAGTATGGAGTCTATCCTGCGTATCATTGCGGGGAAGGTCATTACGCCCTCTGTCAGTCTGTGCAAGGCAGGGTAGGGGTATCTCATCTCTCCGCTAGCCGACTCTTCTGCTCCCTGTTCCAGATAGTTCACCATGCTGACGATAGTGCCCAGTGAGCGACGCAAGTCCCATACCTCGTCTTCCTCCAAGTGAGTACCCTCCATACGTATTCTGGTCACAGCAGCCCTTACATCGAAGAAATACTGCATGGGGAGATCGTCTTTTTCTTCCTTCAGCCTGCGGAATTCTCTTACCTGTGTCTGCCATTCGTTGATGGCATCACAATCAGTAGAGAAAGCCATCTCGTCAACTTTCTCCTTGCCTAAGGTGCTCAGGCAACGCTCTTTCAGCAGCCTTCTTATCTCATCGAAACCGAGCTTGTGCTCAAAATTGCTAGGGTAAATCACGCTGCAAAGGTACGAATAAGCGAGCGATTATCCAAATTTATTCGGGAAAATCCGAGCGAGAGTGCCTTCTAACCATGCTCAAAGGTGCGAATTTTAAGCTGGAGATGCAAAAAGTTGCCGAAAAATTTGTTTGTTCCGAAAAAAACATGTACCTTTGCACCCGCTTTCGAGACAATCAGAGCACTGGAGAGATGGTAGAGTGGTCGATTACAGTAGTCTTGAAAACTACCGTACCGAGAGGTACCGGGGGTTCGAATCCCTCTCTCTCCGCAAAGAGTTCAGCAACAGCTGGACTCTTTTTTGCGTTCAAGGGTGGGATTCGAAACCTTGTTCTCTCTCTCTTATAAACATTACTCTTGTTCTTCGTGGATTAAATGGACATCACACTGTGGGAAGGGGATGGTGATGCCAGCGGAATTGAGAGCTTTGTAAATCACTTCCTTTGCACGGTCCACGAAACCGATGCGCTCAGCAACCAACACATACTGCTTCACATTGATATCCACAGAACTGTCGCTCATGTTGCCGACTACCACATTGACACCGTATTTTGGTTCCACGACTTCACGACCATAACGGTCCTTGGTACGCATTTCCTGCATGCCCTCAACCAGCACCTTTCGCACCAGATTGATATCAGTTCCGTATGCTACACCGACAGTGATGGTGGTGAGCTCATAAGAGTGATTGCGGGTAAGGTTGTTGAAATTTTTGCCAAAGAGCGACGAGTTGAGGAACGACATTTCCGTCCCTTCGATAGTCTCAGCCTGCACGCATTGGTAGTTGATGGCGGTCACCTTGCCACGTATGCCCTCACACTCAATCCAGTCGCCAACCCTCAGGCGACCGCCCATGAGCTGGATGCCATAAATAAAGTTGTTGAGGACGTCCTTCAGTGCAAGACCGATACCTGCCGACAGACCTCCTGCTATCAGGCCCAATGAACCTGTCGGAATCTGCCATACGGATATAACCACGGCTGCGAATAACATCCAAATAAGTACGCTGATGATGCTGTTGCCCAACGAGAGGTTGATTTCATTGGGTCGGATAGAGGTGCGGTTATATTTGTGCATGAATGCGAAATAACGGGCGTATTGCCAGGTGGCGTGTATAGCCCGACTCATGTAACGCAAGAAAAAGAAGAGTGACAGCAGAAAGACGATACTCCTGACAGACACTTTTAATGTCACAACATTTTTCGCGTCGGTTAGATGGATAAAAGGCTCCTCATAAAGATATACATACAGACTGTCAAAGTCGAAGATGCTTAACGACAGGCGCACACACATGGGCAAGGAGAGTAGCACACAGGTGGGAATAATCACTTGACGAATTAAATCGTAGAACCAGGTGGCACCAAGCAGCAACGACTCGCGGTCTTCACCCGACACGTAGGTAATGCGATTACGCAAATTGTCAACCCGCTTGTCCAACCAGCGTATTTTGTATCGGTTCATCAAGTCCAGGATACAGACCACTGTCAACCAGGCAGCCAACAGGAAATACCACCACACTAGAATGAGCAAAGCCACAAAGGTGTAGCCGAAGAAAGAAAACGTAAAGGCAACCAAATAGACAGCTAATGCCACCCAGCCCAGTGTACGGTCAATGGATGTGGCCATGCCGCTGATCCAGATGCAGCAGCATAACTGCCATATTACAACCAACAACAGAATGGGTGGAAACAGAAGCACCATCAGTTTGTCGGGCATGAAAGTTATGCGACAGGAAATGATAATCAGCACCACTAAGAAAGTAGCGGAATAGAGTTGGAACCCTTGTCGGAACTGGTCGGGCTTAACGCGTAGCAGTAGCGATGCTGTAATGGCAATGAGCAACCACAGGAAGGTGTTGACATGCGCCACGCCCAAATTGATATATTCATCGCCATATAAAGAGAAACCAAACACCAGGAAATAGAGAATGGTACCCATCAGTATTGAGATGATAGACAGTTTTGTCCTGGGAATATAGTTCTTAAGTCTGGTATAGCGGTAAAGTAGCCAAAGAATCAGGAAAGTCAGGAGCCAGAAGAAAACCAGTACCACTACTTGTATGACACAGGCAAACACCAACAAGGTGTTTTCTGCCTTGCTGGAGAGATGCATGTAAAACTTGGTGTCTTTCTCTTCTTCAGAAAGATTTTTATCATGATCGCTTTCATCAAGTCCTTTTTGTAATTCAGACAAGCTATATTGTTCACGCAAGTCCACTTTGGTCTTATTCCAATAATAGCCAGGATTTGCCAAAATGTCCAAGAATGGTGTCTGTCCATCCAAAAAGATATAGCGTTCCAGCTCTTGATAACGCGTACAGGCATAGTCATAGGTCTCCTTCAAGCGCAGGTATGCCTCCTGGTAGTGCATGCTGTCGGCAATCACGGTGGCCCTGTTGTCAGCATTCATCTTCAAGATTTCCGATACAAAGAATATGCAGGAGTCACGCAGTGTCTCGCCTAGAGAGTCCAAGACAAAGGGTGCCGACAGTGAATCCTTATAGGCTATCTTGATAACTTCCTTTTCCAGCGAGGAGAGCGAGTCCTGCAAGTGAATGTTCAGAGAGTCGTTGTGGTACATCAGACTGTCAGGAACGATTTCTACCTCTATCTCCTTCTTCATCGGTGGCAGTCGGCGCAAGGCCTCAATTAATCGGGCATTGCGGTCAATTTCGTAGTTCAGACTGTTGACAATGTGATCATATGGTCTTCGGTTTTTATTGAAGGCCTTGTAGTCGGATGCAACCTTTTTCAGGGCGTAGGCCAGGTCGAACGTCATCTCCTGTTCCTGCGTGTAAAGCAGGATGGACAGTTCGTTCGTCGCGGTGACAACGTCAATCATCCGTTGGTGTTGGCGCTCATAATCGTCGTTGAAACGCTGCTGCGTATTTGAACGCTGTTGGTAGGTAGTCTGCAACTCCGTACAGAGGTCTTTCAGCGTATTAGTCAGCGACCTTCCGCTTACAATAGCCATGAGCGGGAGAGAACACACACACAGTGCAAGAATAATCGTCAACAGATATTTTTTCATTGTCTATATCAGTTTTGCCAAATAATCAATACTGTGGCAAAGGTAAACATAAATTTTGAAAAAATCACACCTTTGGGAGGATTTATTCCATGATGACTATTGGTTTTGTTTGCTTTTGTCCATATTTTGTTAAAACTTGTGCAAATATGGTGATTTTTCGGCTTTTATTGTTACTTTTGCCTTGATATTCAAGATTATCAAATCATTATTGCAAAAAATATGAAGACTATCATTACGAAATCAGCCTTCGTGCTGGCGGCTGCACTGCTCATTGCAGCCTGTGGAAACAAAGAGCAGAAGAGTGAATCAAACGTAAACGAAAACCCCGTAGAGGAGAAAATTGAGGTAAAGAACGTTGAGGGTCGTAAGAATTTCAGTGACAAGGCTGTCATTACGCCATTGCCTGCCATTATGATTGCCACATGGGATGAGAAGAAGAATCCTGATGTGATGATGGCTGCTTGGGGCGGTCAATGTGGTCCGAAGCATATCACCTTTGTCCTTTCCAAGCACAAGACAACAGATAATATCCGTCTGAAGAAAGCCTTCACCATTAGCTTTGCTACTAAAGACGATATTGCTCAGAGTGACTATTTTGGTATTGTGTCGGGTAACGATGTACCTGACAAAGTGGCAAAGGCAGGTTACACTATCACTCCAAGTCCTAACGTAGATGCTCCTATCATCAACGAGTATAAGCTGACATTGGAGTGCAAGGTTGTGACCTTCGACGAGGATAAGAACGGTGGTGCACGTGTGGTTGGCGAAATTGTCAATATGAGTGCCGACGAGAGCATCCTCGACGAGGAAGGCAATATTGATCTTGGTAAGTTGCAACCCGTTATCTTTGATTCCTCCAAGGCGGAATATCGCGTTGTCGGTGAGAAGGTCGGCAAAGCCTGGGGCTCTGGCAAGGCTATTCAGGAACGTGAAGTGAAATAAGGTGTGAATAACTGTTGTTCGTCAGACGGTTTATCATGAAACAGATTTCGCTTTTTGCATTTTCATGTATTGTGAGTATAGGAACTTTGTTGTTATACAATATTCCTTTCTTTAGTTATGTGGTTAGCAATACCAACGAGAATGTAGGTGGAAAGCTGTTTCTCATAGGGTCGCTGGTGGTCATCATGTTGGCAGTTAACTTCATGATGACTTATCTGACGATGTACCTTACGAGAATTGTAGGTAGAATAATACTTGCGGTTCTTTCGATTATCAATGCAACGGCTGTTTATTTCATCTTCACCTATAGTGTGATGATAGATGCGACAACGGTCGGCAACGTGTTCAATACCCGTTATTCTGAGGCATCAGGATTCTTCAGTTGGTCATTATGGCTGTCGATATTTGCTTTTGGCGTAATTCCTGCTTTGTTCTGTCTTTTACAACCAGTAGTAGTCGGCAAGGCGAAGAAACTGGGTATTTACTGTGGCGGTTCGTTGGCAGTCGTACTTATAATAGCACTGATGAATATCAGCCAAACACTATGGATCAGTCAGCACGATACAGAATTGGGCGGGTTGTTGCAACCATGGTCCTACTTGGTGAATACATGTCGTGTCATCAGTAGTCATCAGGACGAACAGGCTGAGGAGATAAAATTGCCCGATGGTCATATTGCCGACAATGAGAAGGCTGTTGTGGTACTCGTTATCGGAGAGTCGGCGCGTAAGGCAAACTTTCAACTATACGGTTATCAGCGCGATACCAATCCGCTGTTGTCTAAGCAGGAAGAACTGAAGGTGTTTCAGACGACATCATGTGCCACTTTCACCACGGCTGGCACCAAAGCTATTCTGGAACCCAAGAACACTGACGAACTGTATGAGTTGTTGCCGAACTATGCCTTCAGAACAGGTGTTGACGTATCGTGGAGGACCTCTAACTGGGGCGAACCGCCTATTCATATTGACGAATATCTTGATAATGAAGAGTTAGCCACTCAATATCCCGATGAGAAGAGTGCCTATGATGGTATCCTATTCCGAGGACTTCGTGAACGCATTGAGTCGAGCAAGAAAAACAAAGTGCTGATTATCTTGCATACCAGTACGAGTCACGGACCAAACTATTCCGAGAAATATCCTAAAGCCTTTGAGGTGTATAAGCCTGTGGCAAAGAATGTAGAGGAAGGTGAGAAGAATGTCGGAATGTTGGTTAACGCATATGACAATACCATCCGATATACCGATTATCTTCTGGATGGTCTTATCAATACGTTGCGTGAGATGGATGATTGGCATAGTGCTATGATTTTTATTTCCGACCATGGTGAGTCGCTTGGCGAGAACAAGATGTTCATGCACGGTCTCCCAATGAAACTGGCTCCGAAGGTGCAATATGAAATACCTTTCTTGGTTTGGACCTCGAAGAATTTCAGAAACTACAAGGCTGAAAGTGATTTGCCAGCAGTTCTTGACCAGCACTATATTTTCCATTCTGTGCTCAACCTGCTGTCAATACAATCACCTGCTTACAACAAAGAGAATGATATATATAAAAACGAATAAGTTATGAAAAGACTGGTGGTAAGCCTTTTGGCAATGGTATGTGTGCTGGTGCTTTCAGCACAGAGTATTTATGATTTCAAGGCGAAGGACGATGCTGGAAAAAATGTGTCGCTTTCCGAATACAAAGGGAAGGTGTTGCTGATAGTGAATACTGCTACCCGATGTGGATTCACACCTCAGTACAAAGAGTTGGAAGCCCTTTATGAGAAGTATCATGCTAAGGGGTTTGAGATACTGGACTTCCCCTGCAACCAGTTCGGAGCTCAGGCGCCAGGTAGTATTCGGGAGATTCACCAGTTCTGTACTGCCAACTTTGACATTCAGTTCCCACAGTTTGACAAGATTGACGTAAACGGTGCAAATGCCCATCCGCTTTTCACTTGGCTGAAGGCACAAAAGGGCTTTGGCGGCTTTGACCTTAACGATCAGATAGGTAAGATGTTGGACGATATGCTCCGCAAGCGCGATGCTGATTTTGATAAGAAAAGCGACATTAAATGGAACTTCACGAAGTTCCTCGTCAGCCGTGACGGTAAGGTGGTGAAGCGTTATGAGCCAACAGCTAAGATGTCGGATGTCGAATCGGATATTCTTTATCAGTTGGCTGCCAAGACTCAGCGTATGGATGCTCTTAGTCAGCTAAAGGCTGAACCCAGAAAAGCCTATGGTAATGATTGCCCATATTTGTTTGAATCATATCCAATGACAGAGACTCCTAAGGGTTATACACCATTTTACATTAGTCTTTATGCGCGTCATGGTTCACGTTATAACTGGTCAGAGAAACTTTATCTCGATTTGGACACTTTGTTGACAGTAGCACACGACAAGAAGCTATTAACTCCTGAAGGTGAGGCCTTCTGCCAGAAATTCATGGCTGCCAAACAAGAGTTGATGACTGGAGTAGGGGAATTGACACAGTTGGGATGGGATCAGCACCAGCGGATAGCACGTATCATGTATGATGAGTTTACCGACGTGTTCAAGAAGGGAGGCAATGTGCTGGCTGTTTCTTCACTGTCACACCGTTGCATACTTAGTATGTCGGCTTTCTGTCAGGAATTGGTACAGTGTAATCCGTTAATTGAGATACGTGAGCAATCTTCCCGTTTCACCCTTGATGCTGTTGTACCGACAGACCGCCAGAATCCCGTCAAGCACCATTTCCCAAAACCGGTCAAGCCTCGCTACGAGAAGAACCGTGCTATGTTCAAAAGTGACAACTCGTTACCAGAAAAGGTGCTGGCACGGACATTCGCTTCTACAGAAGGATTACCTTATAAAGCACATAAGGCGGCTTATCTCCTGATAGATTTCTATAAGACACTGCCAAGTATCAACTATGAAGGTATGATGGGTCGGTTGCTCAATGACGATGAAATAGCTGCTCAGTGGGAAGCTTCAAACTTAGGCTCGTACTCATGGGTTTTCTCTGCCCAATATGATGTGATGCCCATCTTGCAGGATATTATCAAGAAGGCTGATGCCGTGATTGATGGCACTAGTGACCATATAGCCGACTTACGCTTCGGGCATGATTCCTTTATGGGGCCATTGACCGTCGTGCTGGGTATCAATGGTGCTGATAAAGATCCAGAGGATCCCTATGAGGTGAAAAACTGCTACCAGAACTGGGAAACCTGTAAGGCTTGTAATGTACAGCTTGTCTTCTATCGCGGTCAGAAAGAAAAAGAAGACATTCTTGTGAAATGTCTTCTGAATGGTAACGAGGTATCGCTTCCTGTTCCTACCACACAGGCACCCTATTACAAATGGTCGGATTTCCGTGCTTTCTATCTGAAGCGCTGTCAGGATGTCCCTACTGTAAAGTAGGGATATCTTAAATGTCTGCTTCTATATGCAGGGGTAGTTCTGCAGATGACCCGCCTACTTGAATCTGAATCGTTCCAGGCTCAAGCATCCATGCTTGGGCCGCTGAATCCCAGTGACATAGGTCTTGGTGACATATGGTGATGTTGACAGTCTTACGTTCGCCAGCCTTCAAAGCGATGCGTTGGAAGCCTTTCAGTTCCTTAACAGGTCGTTCGATGTGTGACAAAGGACGCGATACATAAACTTGCGCAACCTCTTCCCCATCTATTGTCGATGTATTGGTAAGCGCAAACTGTACGTCAAAGCCTTTAGCAGTAGGTGTTACTTTGATATCGCTATAATTAAATTTAGCATAGGATAATCCATAGCCAAAGGGGAAAGCAACAGGAATATCTTTACAATCGAACCATCTGTAACCAACCAGTCCCTCTTCAGCATAGTTGGCGATCAGTTTCTGTTGACGGTCGTTACTCTTTTTATTAACAATACCTACAAAGATATCTCCCTGATTGTCGTTCTCAATGTGTTGCGGGTATGATCCCGTTGCGTAGGCAGGTACGTCGCTCAGTTGTTTTGTCCATGTCATGGGCAGTTTCCCTGAAGGCGAAATCTTTCCTGTGAGTACTTCTGCCAGCGCCTGCCCACCCATGGAACCATTGAACCATGAGGCAAGAAGTGCTCCAGATAATTCATTGACTGTGGTGACATCAACAGGGCCGCCAGACACGATAACAGTGACAATGTTCTTGTTTGCTTTTGCCAAAGCACGGGCCAACTCGTCTTGTCCAGATGGTAACGTGATACTCTTACGGTCAGATCCTTCTGTTTCTACTTCTCGGTTATCTCCTGCAAAGAAAATAACCAAGTCGGCCTTTTTCGCAGCTTTTACAGCCTCTTCCATTAGTTTTTTGTCAGCAGGTCGAATGGGATCCTCTCTCTTAGAGCGGCTTTGGCGGTCGTAACTTTTATATCCTGGTACATAGGAGAGATTGACTTGTGTGCTAAGAATTTCTTGTAGTCCTTCCAATGGTGTGATCTCCTTGCGTGTCTTCACACCAGCACCGACACCACCAAATGCCATTTTCATGATAGCATTCTCGCCAATGATGGCAATATTCTTATAACGCTTAGTATTAATAGGTAGTAGTCCGTTATTTTTCAGCAACACAATAGAACGACGGCCAACTTGGAGGGCAATGTCCATCTCAGCCTGATTCCCAACAGGTAGTTTATTTGCTTCTTCTTTGGGAATTGGATTGACGGTTAGTCTGACTCTCAGAATCTCCCGAACGCGTTGGTTGATAACGTCCTCGCTTACTTTTCCTGCTTTTACGGAATCGAGCAGTGCCTTACCCATGAAGCGGTCGCCAGGCATTTCAATATTCATGCCTGCAGTTACAGCGTCAACGGTAGAATGGACACCTCCCCAATCGCTAATCACCATACCAGGGAATCCCCATTGCTTGCGGAGGATGGTATTCTCCAGCAGTTCGTTTTCGGAGCACCAGCGTCCGTTCACCTTATTATATGCGGCCATGACGCCCCATGCATCAGCCTTGCGAATAGCCATCTCGAAAGGGCGTAAATAGATTTCATGCATAGCCCTGTCAGAAATGTGTACGTCTACGAAACCTCGGTAGTTTTCCTGATTGTTGAGCGCATAGTGCTTCAAACATACTGCAGTGCCTTCGTCTTGAGCCCCTTTGGTGTAAGCGACAGCCAAAGCTCCACTTAACAAGGGATCTTCACTCAGATATTCATAGGTACGTCCACCTGTGGGAATGCGCTGGATGTTAATGGCAGGCCCCAGAATCATGTCTTTACCACGTAATCTTGCCTCATGGCTCATTCCCTTACCATATTCGTACGCCCACTCTGTACTCCATGTCGCTGCTAAAGCAGAACCTGTAGGGAAGAAGGTGGCAGAGTCGTTGGTCAGATGTAGCGAATTCCATGAATGAGGTTCCATCTCTTCGCGAATACCAAATGGGCCGTCGGCATATTCCATATCGGCGATGCCTAGTCGTGGAATACCTGATGACGAGAACATATTCTTGCCATGAAGCATGGCAATCTTTTCTTCGAGCGTCATTTGCTGGATCAATGATTCTATCTGCTGTTCGTTGTTCAGCAGTTTGGTGGGGTAGGGCTGACTCATACTTGTTGTGACCATCACCAAAGCCACCCCTAACATCATATATCTATAGTATTTCATAAACATCAATTTTCAAAATTCAAATTCAATAACCCAGTCCGATATAGCTGTGTGCAGGCAGTGTGATGTCAAATGCCGTTGCGCCGTCAGCATAGCCAAAGAAGCGGTTACGTCCCCAACCTGAAACCACCTGAGGCAGTGTGGCAGGCTTGTAGGTTTCGCCTGTCAACAGGTTGCGGAGGCTGTTTACTTTTGTATTCACTACCACACGCAGACTCACGGATACATCATTAAAGTTTTCAACTACCATCGTCTTGTTGTCGTAGGGGAATAGTGCCACTTTGGAAGGTCCTTCGATGTAGGCACCCACATCCTTGCTCATGGCACGGCGAATCACGTTGAGTGCAGGAGCAGGATAGTCGTAGAGATTGCCGAAATCGTCAGGAATAGTCAGGACGAAGAGCATGCCCTTCGAATAAGTGTCGCGCAGGAGGATGGGAGACCCCGACACGCCACCCGTCAAGGGGCGACCGGCGCTGACTACCTCCCAGGCATCGTTCGTAAAATACTTCACCTGTGGAATGATGAACTCGCGGTCCGACTTACCTAAGAATCCGAAGTCGTTGACAATTGCCTTCAGGTCGCCACAATACAGTTCTACCACATCGCCAAGGGGACCCTTCATCGCTTTCAACAACCCAGTAGTGATGATGACATCGCCTCCCTTCTTCAGTTGCTGTTTGATTTTCTCCACAATCTGTGGGTCCTTGGCAGCCTGTTGGGTCAGCAGTATCTGTTGCTGACCTTCCTTCCATTGTGGATACATGTCCATCGGCAGTCCAATCATACCTAAGTAGTTCTGCAGGAAGTCCTCACCGGAAGAGTGGTAGGGCTTATAGGAAGCCAGTCCGATGGGATTGCCCAACAAGCCAATGAGCTTATCGGTCTCGTGAAGTGTGACATCTGCAAAGCGCGCCATAGTAGTAGGGGTGACGGTCTTGCCGTTCTTCTGGAAAGGAGCCACCATTTCGTCGTATCGGAAGCTGTTGCCACCTGCATCCTGCCAAGGTGCTCTCATGCGAGCGTCAATCTTCACGTCGTTCAGTTGCATATAGTTCCAAAGAATGATTTCAGGTGTGCGTGCCAGCATGGTGAGATGCAACTGTTCGGCATAACGGTCCATGCTCATGTGGATGCCGCCAGCATCCACCCATCCGCCACCGTTCTTGCCAGGAGCGATATTGTCGAAATAGCGGATGATGTTATAGCTCAGATAGTTCTGTAGGTGTTGGGCCGACCCGGGGTCGCGTGTCTCCGTGCCCGTCCAGATTCCGTCGAAATAGATGGGCTCTTCTTCCATATTGAACCCCAGTCCGTGGAAGTGGTCGTACCAGTTGGGGTACTTGATAATCACCTTCACCTTAGGGTTCACCTTTTTGGCAGGACCTACCACCAGTTCACGTCCAGCATCAGCCATCAGCCGTAGGCGATATTCTGTCCAGCTTTTATTGCTCTTGGCAGCAATCTCGTCATCATTCTTCAGGTCTATGAAGAAAAAGTCGTCAAGGATAAAATCATCGAAGAATTTTGCAGTATATTCCGAGATGTGTTTCACCTGTTCACGCTCTTCAGGACGGGCATAGCTGTACGTCTCGAAATCAGAAGGTTCAGAACGGGTGAAGGTAATACCGCCGCCAATTTCCAATCCCTTGCTTTGGAAAAATTTCTTCACCTTGAGCAGCGTCTTCTCTGGTACGATAAAAGCATCACGATGCGTCTCCAGATAGATTTTGTCCAAATCCACCTGACTGCTCACCGTTTCCCAAGTCTGATTCAGGAATTTCTCGTCCTCCATGCGTGCCACATCCTGTGCACGGATATAGGTCGATACCTTAAAGTTTTTGTACTTTCCTGCTACGGCAGTACTTGTCATAGTAAGGAGTGTCATAGTTACCAATAAGATTCGTTTGAAATTCATCTTACTCATTTATTGTTGTTTATTAGGTTATTATTGAAAACAGTCTTTTGTTGGACGGAGATACCAACGGACAGTCCAGGTAAGGGATTTGCCTGGCTTTAGCGAAGTGTAGGCTCCCTGACTCTCTAATTCTATGTACGTCTTACCACGATTGACATAGACTTGAATCTCTGCTTCGTTGGGAGCTGGTTGATGGGTGTCGAGATTCTGGAAACGCTTCAAGAGTAGTAGTCCATGATTTTGGTAAGCCAACCATCCCTCGCCGTCAGCATTGATTTTGCGGTTGGTGGGCTTGGCGTCTGGTTGGTAATATGCGATGTCACCTTTTTCCTTGAAATCCATCAGACCGGCAGGCGTAATGTCTTCCAAGTCTGCATCAAAGAAAATACATCCACCGTCATTGACTACGCGAGTGATTTCCCATGGAGCTACTTGACGTTCCAAAGGTGACATGTTGGTGATAGTATAGCTGACAACAAAGGCAGTATCGGTAGGATCAACAGAAAATTCCTTGGTGATGCGATACTGATGTGTGCGAGGCACTTGGCTCGTCATCACAAGGGATGCCTTGCGCTGTTTGACAGAGTAGGGTAAACGGTCGTATTCTGGAACGGGTGGCCAATACCACTCTTTCTGCGGACTCGTCCAGAACGTACTCCCATAAGCATTCGGCCAAGGCAATTGCGACAGCATTTCACGGTCGCCATAGCGGAACGATAGTATTTTCCCACCATTAGCATCAATTGTCATGGAAATACTATCCAATTGAATAGTATAACGAGAGTTCCCCTGCTCTTGGATGAGGGGAACTCCTGCCTCTGCTGATGAAACCCACAGCAGGGATGTAGCTATGATAGAAAGAATCTTCTTCATAATATATTATTTGTTTACTAAATTCTTGAAGGCAGAGCCAAATATGACATACTGAGTGTTGCCTGCTATGGTTCCTTCGTTCTGTCCCCACAAGAAAGGCCAGTCGTCGAAATTCTCGAAGTGATCAGGTTTGCGGAAGAGCAGTCCTGGAGCCACGTTGCCTGGTATGAACGAGAAGTCAGCACGGTTGTTGCCATAGAATACTGCTTTGGACCGGGCTGCTCCTACAGCTGCCACAAACGAATAGTTGTGGTAGGGGTGACAACCAAAGAGCCAGTTGGCTACACGATAAATCTCATCCTTGCCTATGATGTCAGGATAATAGAGGTGTGCATAGTTGATGGCAATACCGAAGTTGAGTACCATATTGACACCTGCCCAGTTGCCAAGTCCAATGGGTACACCATAAGGATTGTCTTTGTCGAATCCCTTGATGTATTTCTCAAATTTGATAACGTAGGGGCGTAGCTTTTGTTTGTATGCTTCATCTTTCAGCGGAATAGAGTCGAAGGCTGCCTGTATGGCATAAACGAAACCATTGCCGTGTATCCAATCTTCCTCTTGAGGACGATTGAGCATCTGCCAGATGTCGAAACGGCGGCGATTTACTTTCTGAGCGCTTTCAGCAGTTAGGCGCTCGGCTTGTTTCAAGGCACGCTGGGCAAGTGGGTCATTATATCCTTTGAGTGCACGGGCAGCAGAAGAGAAGACAGCAGCTGCTTGCATATCGAGGTTCGGATTACGCGTTGTAAAGGCCCACATATCGTCAGGTGTTCCGCTACGCTTGCCATCAGCAGACACTTCGTAGGGCTTCAGACTTGGATCGTAATGTAAACCGTCAGTAAGCGAGGCTGCGTCGCCTAAGTGGTGATAGTTGTCGAGCACAGAATTAGAGAGCGTAGAAGCCATGTGGCCTATTTGCTCAGCCTGTGCCACGAGGTTAAGCATGCCGTGCTCGATAAACTGGAGAATATCGGGCGTGCCATCTGGGCGGTGCAGGTCAACATAACGTTGCTGTTCACTGACAAATGTTTCATCACGTTGTGGCTTGAACAACTCCCAGGCGCGTACAAGATTTTGTACAACATTAATATTAGAACCCGTTTCAATGTCAAAATCGCCTGCATCGAAGAAACCTCCGACATTCAGTCCAGGAATGAGCTCCAATGGTTTATATTTCGTGTCGGTAGTAGCACCCTGTGCATGTAAGTCGAAATGGTCACTGGGCGGTGCCTGAAGATAGCCTTCTTTGAAGGGCTCTCCGTGCCAGGTACGATAACCCTCATTTACATACATGTGGTTCATGTGGATGGGAATCCAAATGTCTGTGGTGGCATCGGTAATCTTATTATAGACACTCTTGTCAATGAGGAAGTCGTTAGTCTTGGTATCACCATACTGGATGTAGTATACACCAGGCTCGTGAACAGACGAGAAATCGAACTTTACATAATTATATTTGTAATAAGGTCCCCATTCTTTAACGGCCCCTTCAAAGGCTTTCTCTTTCGTACCGTCAGTCTTTATGCGCCATAGTGAAGCTGTCGCCTTGACAGGGTCCTGCTTGTCAAGTTCGATAACGGCAATCTTAGGTTGCTCGGGGATATATCCTACTTGAGAGAAACCGATGTTCGGTTCGCGTATCCATCCGGGAACAGCATGTGGCTCTACAGTCCATGTAACAACCTTGCCCGTTTTCCCTGTAGGCAATACACTGCGTAGCACATACCAACCATTCTGTGCCAGCATACGTCCATCGAAAAGTTGGAGTTCGGAATCCTCGCTGCTGATGCGAATCATTCGTTCTGGTGCATCAGTTGCAACAATGATTTCGTGTCCAGTCTCCATGGGTAGTGGATCGACAAAGCGATTGGTTCCGCGATCGTCATAAGTCTTGAACCCCTTGAACTGACGAGGTTTTTCACTATTGGGTCGTGTAACTGTCTGGCTGGCAGCATAGCGTGGAAATCTGTTCAAACGGCCGTCCATCACGTATGTTTTTTGCCAATATTGTGATGGGAGGAACTCGATGTTGAAACCAGCCTTGCCAGCAAGAGCTTCAGGAACGGGCTTGTCGAGGAATACAGCTATTTCAACAGCTTTCCCTTTGGCAGTTACCATCACACGACTGTCAAAATCGTAGTCGTTATAGCGCAAACCAACTTCTATTGACTGTGTGTCCCGATTAACCTTGCGAGAGGTTGTCGTGGGCACCAAGTCCCATTGCTCAGGGGTGTTGTTCAGTCTCACAGCTCCGCCTTGAACAGTACGCACACCATGGTGTATAATCTCAATACCGGAATTTTTCTCGTCATTGAAACCTCCATTGAAATTGTTGCTGTACACCAGCACATTGACACCTTGACGGTCAAAGTACTCTAAATCATTAAGTTTGAGGTCTTGGGCAGACACGTAGCAGGTTGTTAAAAGAAAGAGACTGAGATACAGTGCTTTCCTGCAATTGAATAGTTGAGTGTAGTAAGATAACAGGTTCATAACATAAATTTTGTAAGTAATAAATCTTTAATTAGGACGTGCTAAAGTGTGAAATGTAAATTTTAGTCACCACTTTATTATAAAATGTTAACTAAAAAAACATTTTTTATTTTGTATTGTTCTTACTTATTCGTATCTTTGCATCATAAAACAACTTAATATCAAACATTATTCATATGAATTACTCAAGAAAACTATTAACAATCATTGCCGTTGTGCTGGCAGGGTATGGCTGGGCACAACAGACTGCTGTAACAGAGTCCGTGAAGTGCAACGAAGACGGCACTGTCACATTCCGTTACAAGAACGATAATGCCAAGCAGGTATTTGTGGATGTGCAGTTTGCTGGTCGTAAAGAGATGACACGCGACGCACAAACAGGTGTGTGGAGTGTTACGTTAGGTCCGGCAGTTCCCGACATGTATCCTTATTGTTTTGTGGTTGATGGAGTCAGTGTGATGGATCCAGCGAATCCACAGTATTTCCCAAACGAGGGATTCAAGAACAGTCTATTGGAGATTCCTGCTAAAGAAGGTTCACTCCCTCACGATATCAGGCAGGTAGCTCATGGTCGGTTGGAATATATCCACTACTATTCCAAGAGCCTTGGCGGAACGAATACTGCTGTAGTCTATTTGCCGCCTTCATATATAATGAGTTGGGATAAAAAATATCCTGTGTTTTACCTTATCAGTGGCACAACAGATACGGAGGAGGTATATTATAAGGTGGGACGTGTGAACTATATTCTTGACAATCTGCTGGCTGACAAGGCTGCTAAGGAAATGATTGTCGTGTTACCTTATGGCAATCCATACAAACTGCTACCTGCCAAGTCGGATAGCCTGACTATGCCTCAGACGAATTTTGGCGGTGACGTGTTTAGCCGTGATTTGGTAAATGATCTGATGCCGTATATCGAAAAGAACTATCGCACGAAAAACGATGCTGACCATAGAGCTATCGGTGGTTTCTCACGAGGGGGTAACCAAGCGCTCTTCAATGGTCTAAGCAATCTCGATAAATTCTCGTATCTTTGTTCCTATAGTTCGTTCACTTCGATGGATATTCCCCAAGTGTACGATCAAGCTAGCGAGACCAATAAGAAAATCCATCTTTTCTGGTTGGGAGTAGGTACGGATGATTTCCTCTATGGCAATGCACGTGACTATATGGAATTCCTGGACAAAAAGGGCATCCGTTCTGTGAAGGTGTTTACCAATGACAAATTCGGTCATACATGGATGAATGCCAAATACTTCCTGTCTAAGACATTGCCTCTGCTTTTCAACAAGAAAGCTTCGGAAGCAGCAATGAAGGAGGCGCAACCAGCCCCAGCCGCTACAGGTAAGGAGCAGCAGTTTACACCAGGAGTGATGGCACGCCTCTTCCCCAAACCACTCATTTCGCCAGAATATACTGAGCAGGGGATTACGTTCCGTATCAAGGCTCCTGATGCACAGCAGGTGGAACTGGAAAGTGAGATACTGCCCGAGACATTGAAGATGAAAAAGGATGCTGATGGCGTGTGGAGCATCATGCTTACCGACTGCTTGTTTGAAACCTTTAAGTATTGTTTTGTAGTGGATGGAATGCGGGTTGCAGACCCCCAGAATATGTATCTTTCACCCGACAAAGGGTTTAAGTATAGTATTGCAGACAATCCACGCTCGCCTTTCAACTTTGCCTCTCAAGGCGACATTGCCCATGGACGTGTAGACTATGATGTGGAACGCATGGAAGCATGGTATATGTCGCCAATGCCGACGACACCGACTCGTCCTGAATTTATTCAACTCGTACCAGGAGATGACGACACGATGGAGAGTTGGTTTAAGGTGGGTGGCGCTGACGCTATAGCTGATCGGCTGTTGGCTGACGGAAAGACGGTGCCCTGTGTCATTACAACGAGTACACTTGACTTTATGCAGCAGGCCCCGCAGATGCCCGATTTTAAAGTTCATACACTTCGTGCCTCAGATTACCCTACGTGGTCGCAGCGTCGTAGGGCTTTAATAAAACTATTGGTTAGTCTTAAAAAATAATGATGAATATGAAAAAGCTATTTCTCGCATTAGTTGTCTTGTTTACTGGCGAAGTGTCGGCACAGTATACTTATCCCTTCCAGAATCCCGACCTGCCTTATGCCGACCGAGTGGAAAACCTTATATCTCTGTTGACCCCAGTGGAGAAGGTTGGGCTGATGATGAATAAGTCAGCTTCTGTTGATCGCTTGGGTATTCCTTCCTATAATTGGTGGAGCGAGGCTTGTCATGGCGTGCGTCAAGAAGGTTACACCGTCTATCCTCAACCCATTGGTATGGCTGCTGCTTTCAATGCGCAACTCATTTATGATGTGTTCTCGACAGTCTCAGATGAGGCACGAGCCAACTGGAACCGTTCTGACCATCACATCTTCAATGTGCCAATGGGAGTTATCTATTATCCTGGTAATCCGGAACTTACCTTCTGGTGTCCCAATGTCAACATCTTCCGTGATCCTCGGTGGGGACGTGGTCAGGAAACCTGTGGCGAGGATCCCTATATGAATGCGGTGTTAGGTGTGCAGACGGTATTGGGAATGCAAGGGAATGACAATCATTATTTCAAGACTCACGCTTGTGCCAAGCATTATGCTGTTCATAGCGGTCCAGAGCCGCTCCGCCATTCTATGAATGTCGAGCCAACGAACCGTGATTTATGGGAAACTTATCTTCCTGCTTTCAAAGCGCTGGTTAAGAAAGGAAATGTCAGAGAGGTTATGTGTGCCTACCAGCGTTTTGAAGGGAAACCCTGTTGCACGAGTGACCGCCTGCTGATTGATATTCTGCGAAATAAATGGGGATACAACGGACTTGTGGTGACGGACTGTGACGCCATCAATAATTTCTTTAACAAAGGCCAGCATGAAACTCATAAGGATGGATTATCTGCCAGTATTGATGCAGTACTGAATGGTACCGACCTGGAGTGTGGTAAAGTGATGATGTCGCTGGAAGAAGGCTTGAAGAAGGGAATGATTAAAGAGTCAGACCTGGATCAGCATTTGCGTAAGACCCTATTGGGACGCTTCGAACTTGGTATGTTCGATCCTGCCGACCGCCTGCCTTGGGCTAAATTGGGACCAGATGTCATCAGCAGTGAGAAAAATAATGATCTTGCCGTTGAGGCTGCTCGCGAGTCAATGGTTCTGTTGGAAAACAAAGGTGGGGTATTGCCACTTTCAAAGAATATCAAGACCATAGCCGTGATTGGCCCGAATGCTGATGATGCTGCTATGTTGAATGGTAATTATGGTGGAACACCAACCAAGGCACATACGCATTCATTACTGGAGGGTATCAGACAGGCTGTACCCGGTGCTAAAGTGTTTTATCAGAAAGCTTGTGAATTGAATGATGAATATGCAACGATTCACCATCTGCAGGATTTTAATGATGGTAAAGGCGTGTTTGTAGAGTTTTGGAATAATAAGGAGTTAAAAGGCGAACCTGTTAAGTCTGATTATTATAAAGAATTGGCTTTCACTACCTTTGGAGCCTGGGGCTTTGCAGAGGGCGTAAACAATGATTCACTGTCGGTCAGAGTGAGTGGAAAGTATCATTCAACCTTTACGGGTGAGATGAAGTATTCGCTGACCTCAGATAACGGCTATGTCATCAAGGTGAATGGCAAGGTGATAGAAACGGCAAAGCCTTCGCTCCCTCAGGGAGGATATTTTCATCGCTCACGCGAATACAAGTCATTTCCTGTAAAAGAAGGTGAAGTCTATGATGTCGTGATAGAATACCGACGTGGCAATGGACAGTTCGCTATGTTGCGTGGCGATATCTGCGAAAGAAATCTTGTTGACTTTACTCCATTGGCTGATGCAGTAGCTTCGGCAGATGCCATTGTCATTATTGGTGGTATTTCGGCACAGATGGAAGGAGAAGGAGGAGATAAGGCTGACATCGAACTGCCTTCAGTACAACAGCGCCTTCTTCGTGCGATGCATGCCACAGGCCGTCCCGTCATCTTTGTCAACTGTTCTGGCTCGGCAATTGCTTTTGGTAGTGTAGAAGGACAGTACGATGCACTTCTGCAGGCTTGGTATGCCGGACAGGGTGGAGCAAAGGCTCTGGCTGATGTGCTGTTTGGTGATTATAACCCTGGCGGAAAGTTGCCAGTGACGTTCTATCGCTCAACAAGTGATCTGCCTGATTTCCTTGACTATAGTATGAAGAATCGCACCTATCGTTATTTTACTGGTATCCCTCAGTATGCTTTCGGTTATGGTTTGAGTTATACCACCTTTGCAGTTGGTAATGGTAAACTGTCGGCTAAGTCAATGAAGAAAAACGGGAAAGTGACTCTTACCGTCCCCGTAACGAATACGGGAAAACGTGAGGGAACAGAAACTATTCAGGTGTATGTGAAATCTTTGGATGATCCCGGTGCTCCAATCAAAGCGTTAAAGGGATTCCAGAAACTCAGTCTGAAGCCAGGGAAAACTGAGATTGCTAAGATAGAACTTGACGGTGAGGCCTTTGAGTACTACGACGAGAGTATTGATGAACTCTCAACGAAGGTTGGGCATTATCAGATTCTCTATGGTACATCATCGCTTGACAAGGACTTGAAAGCTATCAATTTTGTAGTGAACTAAATAAACAAATAATCCTCGGAAAAATTCCGGGGATTATTTGTTGTTACTTATTTCATGTCTTTAGGACGCTCCAGTTTGTCTTGTTTGAGCGCCTCAACGAAATCGCTGATTCTCTGCAACTCGCGAGGTATGCGAATGTTCTGAGGACAATGGGGCTCGCACTGACCACAGCCGATGCAGTGGTCTGCCTGGCGAAGTTTGGGAACAGCACGATCAAGTCCGATAAGATACTGACGGCGCATCTCACGATAATTCTCATCTCCTTTGTCACGAGGCAGCGTACCTTCATTCTTGCATTTATTATAATGTACGAAGATGGCAGGAATATCAATGCCGTAAGGACATGGCATGCAGTATTTGCAGTCATTGCATGGGATATTGCTCAGGCCTACAATCTTTTTGGCAATGTCCCCTTGCAGATATTCCATCTGTACCTTGGTCAGTGGTTTCAGGGGACAATAGCTAAGCAGGTTGTCTTTCAGATGCTCCATATAGGTCATTCCACTTAGTACGGTGAGCACTCCCTCTGGTGTACCGGCATAGCGGAAAGCCCATGATGCAATACTGCGTTCTGGGTCATGTTGCTTCAGTTCTGTGGCGATGTATTGAGGCAGATTGGCCAGTCGCCCTCCTAACAGAGGCTCCATGATAACGGCAGGAATGTGGCGTTTTTGCAGTTCTGCATAGAGATAGCTGGCATCGGTATTCCTGTCGTTAATCTCGTTGGCATAATCCCAGTCAAGATAGTTGAGTTCTATCTGTACGAAATCCCATTTGTACTTGTCGTGCTCTGAGAGCAGATAATCGAACACTTCGATATCGCCATGATACGAGAAACCGAGGTTGCGAATGCGGCCAGCCTCGCGTTCCTCTAGCAGGAAATCGAGCATGCCATTATCCAAATAACGCTTATGCAGGTTTTCCATACCACCGCCACCAATACTATGTAGCAGATAGTAGTCAATATAATCGACTCTCAAGTCTGCCATCGACTTCCTGTACATAGCAATACTACCCTCGCGGGTCTGTGTGGCAGGGTTAAAGTTCGACAGTTTGGTGGCTACGAAATATTCACTGCGCTTATGACGGCTGAGAGCGATACCTGTACAGGCTTCCGACTTTCCCTGGCAATAGACAGGAGAGGTGTCAAAGTAGTTGACTCCATGTTCAATGGCATAGTCAACCTGACGATTTATCATCTCCTGATCATAGTCATCCTGGTTTTCTGTTTTTGACGGCAGGCGCATCATGCCATAACCTAAGATAGAAACTTTCTCTTTGGTTTTCGGATTGATACGATAAGTCATTTTACCTACAGGTGGCTCTACCTGTTGTTTGTATTCCTGAACAGCCTTGATGTCTTTGTTCGACTTGCAGCCAGTCAAGACAGCCGCTGTTGTCACTGCCCCTCCTCCCAGTAGTTTGAGGAACGAACGACGTGAAATATCTTTATTTTTCATTTCCTTTCGTTATTTAGAGGTTTCTAATTAAATCTCCTTGTGTACTTCGTGTCCTTCTACATAGATGGCAGAGAAAGGACGTGCAGGACACAGATTCTCGCAAGCTCCGCAACCAATGCAACGAGCTTCGTTTACAACAGGAATCTTTAGCGATTTCTCATCTTTAGGATCAGAAGGAACCATCTCGATAGCTCCTACAGGACAATGGCGGGCACAATTGCCGCATGACACACCATCAGTCAGAGGAATACAGTTCTTCTTCACCCATACCGCATGGCCTATCTGAATAGATGATTTCTCTTCTTTCTTGATGGGTTTGATGGCTCCTGCAGGACAAACATCCGAACAGCGGGTGCACTCAGGTCGGCAATAGCCTAATTCATACGACATCGTAGGTTGCATGATAGAAAGCCAATTAGTGCCTGGGCGTAATACCTGATTAGGGCATTCCGACACGCAGAGCTGACAGCCAGTACACTTCTTCGCCATGTTCGCTGCTGACAGGGAACCTGGAGGGGTAAGTGGGGTCTGGCGTTCTGGAGCAACTTTGTCTTCTATCTCAGCCAGTCCTCCATCCGTCATCTTGTCTTCCTGAGCAAAGGCTGCTGTGGCTACCATAGCTGAGGCTAACAGGAAACTACGCTTGCTGGGGTCGATAGGTTCTTTTGGTTCGGGAGAATTATTGAATTCTATAGATTTTCTGGAATATTCAAGGGCTCCGAACTTGCAACTGTCAATACAATCACCGCAGACAACACAACGACTATAGTCAACCTGATGGTTCTTAAAGTCAATACATGCAGCTTTACAGTTCTTGGTACAGAGCGAGCAGTTCTTACATTTATCGGCATTAAAATGAATTTTCATCCATGAGAAACGGCTGAGGAATGAGAGTACTGTACCCACAGGACAAATGGTGTTGCAGTAGGTGCGTCCGTTACGCCAAGCCAAGAATGCCAATACTACCAAGGTCACACTGGCTATGATAAGAACTATTGTAACATTGGGAATGCCGTTCTCAGTATGATAGAAGGCATAGTTGTCATAGTTGACGGAGATAGCTGCCAGTACATTGTTACCCATTTTATATAAGGGCTGTAGGAGGGTGGTTGCTATGCGACCGAAGGCGGAGTAGGGGGCCAGCAACTGTACAATACTGCCTATGCCTGCGACAATGGCAACAATCATTACTCCCAACATGGTGTAGCGTAGCCATGAGATAGCTTTCGAGAAGGTGTAGCGGTTCTTCTTTGCCTTCTTTCCTATCCAGCCGAAGATATCCTGCATGATGCCCAGTGGACAGATAATACTGCAATAGATGCGTCCGAAGACAAGCGTCATCACCACAAGGAAAACAAGTGCAACAACATTCAGCGCAAGGATTGCCTCAAGCAGTTGCATTTTGGGCATCCAATTAATCCAGCTAATGCCGTGCGCCGTTCCTGTGAAGTCAATAAACAACCACGTGATACAGATAAAAGTCACGGCTGCCAGTGAAATACGGATTTTTCTTAACATATATAGTATTTGTTTAGTTTACTTTTCTAACAATGAGAATGCTTATCTCGTAGAGCAGATATATGGGTAATGCCACCACAAAGAGCGTGAAGACATCGGTGGTCGGGGTGATAATGGCTGCTACTATCAGTATCGCTACTAATGCATGACGCCGGTAGGTTGACATCATATTGCCATTGATAAGTCCCATACGCCCCATCAGGGCACACACTACGGGTAACTCAAAGACCACTCCCATAATCAGACTCATGCCTAACAGTGTATCGATATACGATTGGAGCGTCAGCATATTGGCGACATCGGGCGATACCTGATAGGTGCCTAAAAATCGGACCGTAAAAGGGAATACAATGAAATAGTTGACCAACGTACCGATGATAAACATCAGATAGGAAGCTCCTACAATCCAAACGGCATAGCGACGCTCGTTAGCGTAGAGTCCTGGTGACACAAAGCGAAAGAGCTCATATAATATATAAGGTGAGGCAATCAGCAGTCCGGCATAGATAGCCGTTTGCATGTGTATCATAAACTGCTCGGTCAGCCCCGTATTCATCAGATGAATACTAAAGTCGTCTGTTCCCAATAGCCGATAGGTGATGAAATCACTCGACCGTGGAGCCAGAATAATGCCAAACAACTCCTCTTTCATCACGAAAGCGATGACGGCAAAGAGAGCGACGGCACATATGATGCGGAATAATGAAGTGCGCAACTCGTCCAGATGATCCCAGAAGGTAAGCGCCTCACTCATTCTTTCTTTGCCTCTTCTTTGTCGTCAACGTTAATATCCTTCATTCCGTCTTTGAAACTCTTTACGCCCTTCCCCAGACCGTTCATCAACTCGGGAATCTTCTTGCCACCGAACAGTAACAGGACGATGACGGCAATCACGAGAATCTCAGACATTCCTAATCCAAACATAATTTTTGAGTTTAGTTATTATTTGTGTTGCAAAAATAATCATTTTTTTCTAAAATTGATTACCTTTGCAAATAAAAATTATTAGAAAGTTGTAAAATGATACCAGAAGTAGAGTTTTTATTGCGTCTTTTCTGTGCAGCCGTCTTAGGAGGCATCATTGGTTTGGAACGTGAGTACAGGTCGAAAGAGGCCGGTTTTCGCACCCATTTCCTGGTAGCACTTGGTTCAGCCTTGTTCATGATTGTGTCGGCATATGGTTTTACCGATGCCCTCACCAATGATTTACAGCGATGGGACCTTTCTCGTGTAGCTGCCCAAGTCGTCAGTGGCATTGGTTTTATTGGTGCAGGTACGATTATCTTCCGTAAGACCGAGAATATTGTAAGCGGACTGACTACAGCAGCAGGCCTCTGGGTTACAGCGGCTATCGGACTTGCTTGCGGTGGAGGCATGTATATACTGTCCTTCGGCAGTACGTTGATGGTTCTCTTAGGGTTGGAAGCCTTCAACTACTTCCTCCATAAGTTTGATAAGCACCGGAAGTAACCTTACTCCTTGAAACTCAGAGCGGCACCAATTGCCGTACAGAATTCTGAATACTTAGGTATGTGGAAGTGTACGTCATAGAATTTTTCCAACATGGGGTACACCTCTTTGCATTGTGGGTAGAGCGTCAGATTACCTATCAGTACAAAATCCTTAATACCTGTATTCAGAGCAGAGAGAATGGCTGCCGAACCTATTGACTGTAACACCATAACGATGATGCCAAGGGCAATGTCTTCCTTTGGTGCATCGTATTGCGCCTTTGAGAATAGTGATGCTGTGGCATTCATCGGTAGTCCCGGCAGCGGATGGGTAGATATGTCGCCAATCAGCAGGTTGATGTTGTGGATATCGCCTTGCATAGCCAGACTCTGAATCTGTTTCGGGTCACGGGTGTTGAGCATTACACGGGCAAGCCCCTGTAAGGTGCCACCACCGATACCTATTCCTCCGATATGGCGGATATTGTCACCTTCGCATTGTACGAAACTTGTACCGGTTCCCATCGAGACGACGATGGCTTTGTCAAGACCACTCTCAAAACGGGCACCTAAACCGTCGGCAATAAACTCATCGGTTTTCTTCGTTGGCAGTCCATACACGGGTTCGTCAATGTAGGCAGCTCCGACACCTGTTAACATCACCTGTTCAACGTCCTGCAGTGAAATGTTATTATCGTGCAGATATTTTCCAAAGGCTCCATAGAGTGAAGTCACGGGGTCGGCAGCTGTGATGCGAATGGGTGATATCACTCGCTTTTCACGTAGTCCGACAATCTTGGTGGTAGAGATGCCAACGTCTATTCCTATTACGATTCCCATAGTCAAATTAGTATGTTATTGTTTTGTAGTCGATGATTCAAGAGCTAAGGCGTGACAGCAGTTTCTGCAATACCAGCCCAATGTCGTTGATAAACTGTGAGTGAGGGCCTTCCTGCCAAGCAGGTGCCGGCATAACTACTTTTGAAGTAGCACCATTGGCTTCGAATACATTGGCAATGTCCTGACTCAGTGCCTCCATCTCGCTGTCAACAGAACTGTGAGTGTGGGTGGTAACGAGGATGTTGTCCTCCTCAGTGATAATGCGTCCGACGTTGTTGGATGTTTCCACTGTGTCCTTCATTGTCTCACTCATTTTCACCACTCCCTGCGGTATTTGTTCCAGGCAAGTCAGCAGTGCTTCAAGTGCTTCAGGATTGATAACGGTGTCCTGACGCTCGCATTTCTCTATGCTGCATGTCATCTTCGGGTCGTTGGGATACTCTTCCCGCAACCATTGGTTCATCATCTCCTGTTGCATCTTGACAAACTCGGCAGCCTCTCCCGAGGGAATGGTAAGAACCATCTCCGCCGAAGAGGCTATCGAGGCATCGGCCTCACCGATACAGATAGAAGCCAGGTCGAAGTCGTATTCGTTGTAGATAGTCGTCAGAACAGCCCATGCGGGGATAACGGCACTACAACGCCCTTTGTTGATGTCAACGCCAGAGTGTCCTCCCAGACCACCCTCGATGCGGATGCGATACCAACGGCGTTTGCCACCTGGGGCAACCTTTCGTTGCATAGGAATGTGGTGGAACTGCAAACATGCTCCAGCAGTGATGGTGTCATAGATTACCTCCAGTGGACCATGCGCGATATCTGAACTCTCCAGAACAGCCAGAGCCATCGAGAGTCTGATAATGGGGGAGTGTAAGGCATCGTCCATACCTACGCAGACCATATCCATGTGGTTCAGCAGCCCGATAGGTTCATCATCCTCATGTCCTGGTGTTGCAGGTTTGCGGATAACAACACAGTTCTGTGTGTTGCGCTGATATTCCAGATGCAGGCGTTCTGCAAACTGACATAGATAGTCAGCCACCCGTTCTTCATGGTGTGAAGGGCGGGGAATGTTGTTTATTTCTTGGAATATCTGGAAAACCCGTTCTGCTGTTGGTCTCGCGTACATAGATATTATAATAAATTACTTCTTCTTGCAGTTCTTTTTGCACTGGCCTTTGTGCTTGCAGTCCTTGCAGTTGGTTTTGCTGCAAGTAGCCTTGCACTCAGTACATTTTTTGCAATCTGCACCACAACCTGCCTTCTTCTCGGCATTCTTGTCGCAGCAGTCAGCCTTCTTCTCAGCTTTCTTGTCACAGCAGTCAGCCTTCTTCTCAGCCTCTTTCTTGCAACAGTCTTTCTTTTCAGCCTTCTTGTCGCAGCACTCTTTCTTTGCCTTGGGCTTGTTATCAGTCTGGGCGTTTACTGTTGTCGTTGAACACATGAGAGCCATTATCATCATGGCGCTTACAATCATCTTTTTCATATCTGTTTTATATTTAAGTGAATTTTATCGCTTGCAAAGATACACATTTTTTTGTGAATAGCTTTATAGCTTACCGATTTTAACGTGTTTTACGGAAGCTTCCCCCAATTAGTGATGTATTATATTAGCAATCGAAGACAAATATTAATTGGCGCGCTAACTCCGCATAAAGAGCATATAGGCAAGGAAGGTATGCTGAGTGGTCAGTATACAATTGTCTCGGCAAACGATACCAAGTTAGTTTTGAAAGATCCTGATGGTGAATCGATGACCTTTATAAGACCCGAACAATAATAACCCAAAAGCCCCTCTCTTTTCGTGAAGAATGCCATTGATGCCACGCTAATGCCACGCGCAACACTCTGATTATCAGTAAGTGTTGCAACGTGGCATTGATTGCATCAAAAATAAAAAAAGCTATGAAGGAAAATCACTGGCTATAATATGATACTCATTCATTCAAAAAATGTGTTGAGTTAACTCGATTTGTCGATTGAGTTAACTCGTTTGATCAATCGAGTTAACTCACGGTTTATTTAGAGTAAGACAAATAAAAACTCCTGCTAGAGAAACCTCTAAGACAGGAGTTCATAATGAAAGGAGGAGTGGTACCTCCAGGAATCGAACCGGGGACACACGGATTTTCAGTCCGATGCTCTACCAACTGAGCTAAGGCACCATGTTCTTTAGATCACTGCATCCTTTCGTTTGCGGGTGCAAAGGTACAACAAAAAAAACAATCCACCAAACTTTTGGCGGATTATTTTCAAAAAAAGTTTTTCTATAGTGGATTCCACCCCTGAGCCTTGAGCTCAAATTCTTGGTCATCGCGAGTGACGAGGATATGGCCCAACGACTCCTTGGTAATGTGGCCGATGAGCTTGACGTCTTCCAAAGCCGTAATTTTCTCATGATCTCCAATGGGGACGGTGAAGAGCAGTTCGTAGTCCTCTCCTCCGTTGAGTGCGCAGGTGGTCACATTCATATTCAGTTCCTCTGCCATCACCGCTGTTTGGTAGTCGATAGGAATCTGTTTCTCAAAGACACGGCATCCGACATGACTCTGCTTACAAATGTGCATCAGTTCACTGCTCAGTCCGTCGCTGATGTCCATCATTGCCGTCGGGCGGATATTTGCCTGGCGAAGCCGTTGGATGATATCACCACGGGCTTCGGTCTTCAACTGGCGTTGTAGCAGGTATTCTTTTCCGGCGAAGTCAGGTTGAAAATGAGAGAGCTCTTCTAACGCTTTTCTGTCGCCTTTCTTTTTCGCCTCATCTACTTGTGCATAATATACTGATTTCTCACGTTCCAACAGTTGCAGTCCCATATAGGCAGCACCGAGGTCTCCGCTCACACAGATGAGGTCGGTTTCCTTGGCTCCGTTACGATAGACGATGTCTTCCTTGTGAGCCTCCCCGATACAGGTGACAGAGATAGCCAGTCCGGTGTAGCTTGATGTGGTGTCGCCTCCGATGATGTCAACGTTCCATTTCTCGCAGGCCATGCGCAGTCCGCTATAGAACTGTTCCATGTCCTCGACGGTGAATCGCTTTGAGAGGGCTATGCTTACAGTCAGTTGGCGTGGTGTACCATTCATAGCAAAGATATCGCTGATATTCACCATTGCCGATTTGTAGCCCAGATGTTCTAAGTCGATGTAGGTGAGGTCGAAATGCACGCCCTCCATCAGCATATCCGTTGTGACCAGCACTTCACTGTCAGGGTAATGCAGTACGGCACAGTCGTCGCCTATACCATATTTTGTTGATTCGTTTTGCGGTTTGATGTTTTCTGTGAGTCGGTCAATCAGACCGAACTCCCCTATTTTTGCTATTTCCATCCTTCTGTTGGGTGATCAGTATTGAATTTCTCTTTCTTTTGTGATTCAACCTTCTCTGAGCGTATAATCATTTCTCGCATGATTTCGGTCATGAAAGGCTGGGAAGCATTGGCAGCCTCTTGCACTTCCTCATGACTCACCTCTACAGGATTGTCAAAACCACCCAGATCGGTGATAACGGAAATACCGAAGGTGCGAATGCCACAATGGTGTGCCACGATGACCTCAGGAACGGTTGACATGCCGACGGCATCTGCCCCCATCAAGTGGTACATTCTGTATTCGGCAGGAGTCTCGAAGGTTGGCCCCTGCAGTCCGATATACACGCCATAGGTTACGCGTATTTTCTTTTCGCGTGCAATTTCGGAGGCCAACTGTATTAGTTTCTTGTCATAAGTCTCGTGCATGTCAGGGAATCGCGGACCTGTAGGAAAGTTCTTGCCGCGTAGCGGATGTTCTGGGAAGAAGTTGATGTGATCAGTGATAATCATCAAGTCGCCAATCTTGAACTGAGGGTTCATACCGCCTGCAGCATTTGAAACAAACAGTGTCTTAATCCCCAACTCATACATCACGCGGATGGGGAAGGTAACCTCTTTCATCGAGTAACCCTCATAGTAATGGAAACGTCCTTGCATAGCCATGATATCGACACCGCCCAGTTTGCCGAAAATCAGCTTGCCGCTATGTCCTTCGACAGTTGATACGGGGAAATGAGGAATCTCCGAATAGGGTATTTCGAATTTGTCAGTTATCTCGGAAGCTAATTGTCCGAGTCCCGTCCCCAGTATGATAGCCGTCTTTGGACTTGTGGTCATCCTTTGCTTTAACCAGGATGCTGTTTCTTGAATTTTTTCGTACATAGCCTATGATATATTGGTTAAACGTTTCTTCCTGTTCCTGCAGGAAATGGATGTTGACAGGAAGTGTATAGATATTCTTCTTCACTTGCTCGCTCAGTCCCTCTGCGTTGTACAATCGTGTGGCGTCTTTTTCCGTGGTGATGATGCAACGGGGCTCCGGCAATTGTTCGAAGGTTTCATTGATCAGTCGGATGTCTTTTTCCTTGAACTGGTGATGATCGCTGAAAGAGAGTGGGGTGAGATGTCTTGTATAGGGTTCCAGGTCGTGCACCATTTGTTCTGGTGATGCTATCCCTGTGAGCAACAGCATATGTTCGTCACTTTTCAGGTCTGTTAATCGGCGCTCCTCACCTCCGAAGATAGGATGCAGATTGCCGTATTCCAGACAAGTGAAGTAAAGACTCTGGTAAGGGAAGAGATTCATTGCTTTGGTGATGACGCGATATTCCATCGGTTTCAAGTCTCTCGGACATTTTGTTACGATGACCACATCAGCGCGGTTCTTGCCCTCCAGTGGTTCGCGCAGACGTCCTGCCGGTAGCAGTGTGTCGTAGATGACCAGTCGGTGATAGTCCACCAAAAGGATATTGATACCGGGCTTGACGTAACGATGTTGGAAGGCATCGTCCAGCAGGATGACATCCAGTTCTTTATCGTTGGCAGTCAGCTTGTCGATACCGTGACAGCGCTTCTTGTCAACAGCCACCGTCACATCGGGGAATTTCTGCTTCATCTGGAAGGGCTCGTCACCAATCTCAGGCATCGTGGTATTCTTGTCTGCAATGATAAACCCTCTTGTCTTGCGTTTATAGCCACGACTCAGCACGGCGACGTGGAAGAGCTCCCTCAATAGTTTGGTGAGATATTCCACATGGGGAGTCTTTCCCGTGCCTCCCACCGTGATGTTGCCCACCGAAATGACGGGCACATCAAAGGCGCGACTCTTCAGGATACCGGCTTCAAAAGCGAAATTTCGCAATTTGACCCCCAGCCCGTAGAGCCAACTCAATGGGAGCAGCCACTTGTTGATGACGATAAAATCACCCTCGACGCGCATCTTTCTTTTCTCTTACTGTATTTTAATTAAGGTGTAAGAAGTAAGGCAGGCGAGCCTGAATAGCACTCTGCTTGTTGATGTGCTTGATATAGCGGAAGGGCTCGTAGTATTCGCCAAGAGTAGCACGCATTTGCTCATCCAGGTAGTTGCCGCCCTTCGTCTGGTTCATGATTTGCTCAAACCAATCGATAGGGGCAGGGTAGGCCTCTGTCTTGAACTCCTCGACTTTAGCCAGTTGGGCAGCCTTCTTTACAGCATCGTCCAGCGAACCGATGGCGTCCACCAGTTTGATACCCAGCGCATCGTTACCCAGCCATACACGGCCCTGTGCAATCTCCTCTACAGCGTCAACCGGCAGTTTTCTGCCATCAGCCACACGTTTGCGGAACAGTTCGTAACCACGTCCGATATACTGGTCGAGCAACGACAACTCCTCTTCGTTGAAAGGACGTGCGACGGTACCGAATGCAGCATGCTTGTTGGTCTTTACTTCGTCGAACTTAACACCCAGTTTCTCGGTGAGCAGTCCGCTGAAGTCGGGGAACATACCGAAGATGCCGATAGAACCAGTGATGGTGGTAGGCTCAGTGTAGATATAGTTGGCAGCACAGCTGATATAGTAACCACCCGATGCGGCATAGCCACCCATAGAAACAACAACAGGCTTCTTAGCTTTCAGACCCATCACTGAGTGCCAGATTTGCTCTGATGCATAGGCCGATCCGCCAGGAGAGTTCACGCGCAGAACAACAGCCTTTACGTCGTCGTCGTTGGCCAGTTTCTCCAAATCCTTGCAAACGGTGGTGGCAACAATGCTGTGCTCTTCTTCTACCAGACTGGCAGTCTCAGAGTCCACGATGTCACCGTAGGCATAGTAGATGGCAATCTTCTCGCCCTTCTCCTTCTTGCCTTTCACACTGATCATGTCCGAAAGTGACAACTGGGGAATGTCGTCGTCGGCATCAATCTTCAGCATTTTCTTGATTTCTCCTTTCACCTCGTCAGTGTATAACAGTTTGTCAACCATCTTCATCTTCACCAAATCAGGCTGGTCAGCCAGTGCGATGAAGCGGTCTGCGTATGCGTTCAGTGAGTCAACGGGAATTTTACGACTGTCTGCTACGTCCTTCAGCATGACCTTCCAGATACCAGTAATATAGGCAGTCACCTGCTCACGGTTAGGCTCGCTCATCTGGTCGGCAGTCATCATTTCCGGTGCGCTCTTATACTTGCCTACTTTGCAAAGCTGGTATTTCACACCGAACTTAGCCAGCAAGTCTTTCAGGAAATACGGGTTGGCTGCTAATCCGTGCCAGTCAATCATGCCCTGTGGGTTCAAGTACACTTTGTCAGCCACCGAGCAGATATAATAAGCCGTCTGTGTATAGCTGTCGCCATAGGCAACAATCCATTTACCGCTCTTCTTGAAGTCGAGCAGGGCTTCGCGGATGGCATGGGCTGAGGCTGGTGTGTCAATCGAGAAAAGTCCTGACTCCAAATAGATACCCTTGATGTCCTCATTGTCCTTTGCCTTCTTGATGGAATTGATGATGTCGTCCAGTCCCATGTTCTCACTTACCTGACCCGTCAACTGTCCCACAATGTCTTCGCTGGCGCGTTCTTCCACCGTGCCAGAGAGCATCAGGGTGAATACGGAGTTCTTCTCAACGGGAACCGACGATGCTGACGAAGCAGCCAGTCCTACCAATGAAATCACAAAGAGTATTCCCATAATCAGGAAGAATACAACGATGCCCGTCACTGTGGCAAATACGTACTTGATAAAATCTTTCATAACTTTACTTTATAATTGATAATTTCCTGCAAAGGTAGTGCAAATTGAGCGAATAAACAAATTTTTGCCTTTTTATTTTAATATAATAAGGTATATACATTTTTCTGCCAATGTGTCAGTTAGGGCAGATTGGCACGTTTTTCGCTAATTCAATGGCAGAAAAGTTTAATTAACAAATAAAAAAGTAAGTATTATGAACATCAAACCATTAGGCGACCGTGTGTTGGTATTGCCAGCACCGGCAGAAGAAAAGATTGGTGGTATCATCATTCCTGATACTGCAAAAGAGAAACCCCTTCACGGAACCATCAAGGCAGTCGGACAGGGCACAAAGGATGAAGAAATGATTTTGAAGGCTGGCGACGAGGTACTGTATGGCAAGTACAGTGGCACCGAGCTGGAATTCGAAGGTGAGAAATATCTCATGATGCGTCAGTCTGACGTGTTGGCTGTCATTTCGAAATAACGGAATAACGAAATGTCGTAATAACGAAATATCGGAATAACGAAATATCGTAAAAATTTAAAGAACTATGGCAAAAGATATTAAATTCAATATTGAGGCTCGCGATCTGCTGAAGAATGGCGTTGATCAGCTGGCCAATGCAGTGAAGGTTACATTAGGTCCTAAGGGCCGTAACGTAGTGATTGAGAAGAAATTCGGTGCTCCACAGATTACCAAGGACGGTGTTACCGTTGCCAAGGAAATCGAGTTGGAAGACAAGTTTGAGAATACGGGTGCCCAGCTCGTCAAGAGCGTTGCCTCTAAGACGGGTGATGATGCAGGTGATGGTACAACAACTGCCACCATTCTGACCCAGGCCATTGTTACTGAGGGTCTGAAGAATGTAACAGCAGGTGCCAACCCCATGGACCTGAAGCGTGGTATCGACAAGGCTGTCAAGGCTGTCGTTGATTTCATCAAGGAGCATGCTGAGCAGGTTGACGACAACTACGATAAGATTGAGCAGGTTGCTACCGTCAGCGCTAACAATGACGAGGAAATCGGTAAGCTGTTGGCTGACGCTATGCGTAAGGTTTCTAAGGATGGCGTTATCACCATCGAGGAGTCAAAGAGCCGTGATACCCACATCGGTGTTGTTGAGGGTATGCAGTTCGACCGTGGCTATCTGTCACCTTACTTCATGACCGATTCAGAGAAAATGGAGTGCGTCATGGAGAACCCCTATATCCTTATCTACGACAAGAAGATTTCCAACATCAAGGACTTCCTGCCCATCCTGCAGCCAGCTGCCGAGAGTGGCCGTCCTCTGTTGGTTATTGCTGAGGATGTTGACTCTGAGGCTCTTACGACATTGGTTGTCAACCGTCTGCGTGGCGGCTTGAAGATCTGTGCTGTCAAGGCTCCTGGCTTCGGTGATCGTCGCAAGGCTATGCTCGAGGATATTGCCATTTTGACAGGTGGTGTTGTTATCAGCGAGGAGAAGGGTCTGAAGTTGGAACAGGCTACACTCGAAATGCTCGGAACCTGCGACAAGGTTACTGTGTCTAAGGACAATACTACGATTGTCAACGGTGCTGGTGCCAAGGATGCCATTCAGGATCGTATCAGTCAGATTAAGAAGGAGATTGAGCTCACCACCTCTTCTTACGACAAGGAGAAGCTGCAGGAGCGTCTTGCCAAGTTGGCAGGCGGTGTTGCCGTGCTCTACGTCGGTGCTAACAGCGAGGTTGAGATGAAGGAGAAGAAAGATCGTGTTGACGATGCTCTCTGCGCAACTCGTGCAGCTATCGAGGAAGGTGTTGTAGCCGGTGGTGGTACTACCTACATCCGTGCTCTTGAGGCACTGAAGGATATCAAGGGTGTCAATGCCGACGAGCAGACTGGTATCAACATTGTTGAGCGCGCTATCGAGGAGCCTCTGCGCCAGATTGCCGTTAACGGTGGTGGCGAGGGTGCTGTTGTCGTTCAGAAGGTTCGCGAGGGCAAGGGCGACTTCGGTTACAATGCCCGTACCGACCAGTACGAAGATATGCGTAAGGCCGGTATCGTTGATCCTGCCAAGGTAGCTCGTGTAGCTCTTGAAAATGCCGCTTCTATTGCCGGTATGTTCCTCACCACAGAGTGTCTGATTGTTGACAAACCCGAAAAGGAACCTCAGATGCCAATGGGTGGTGCCCCAGGAATGGGTGGAATGATGTAACGTTTTGTAAACCAGACATATCAAAATGCGGAGGGTTAAGTTAATTTTAACTCTCCGTTTTGATTTAAATCAAGAAATGTACATTTTTATGCATGAATATTTGCATATATTTCTTATAGTTTATATATTTGCATCGTGAAAGGAAATTCTGAATTAGGATTTAGCGAAATAAAGATATTTTTTTGATTTGTTTTAGTAGATTAGTTTTTAAGTAGTTTGTTTTAAAAAACTGTTTGTCGTGAGACAGACAGTTTTTTGTATTGTACTCACTTATTGGAAAAATTCTCTCACTCGACAAACAAAATTTAATTTATTTGTTCTCGTTTAATCGAATTTTTCGTATCTTTGCACCCATCTTATGCATAAGTTAATTGAGTTATACAAACAGTGGAGTGGGGCAGAGCCTGCACACACCCAGCAGTTGCCTGTGGCTGGCAGCAACCGCGTTTATTATCGTTTGACGGCTCACGACGGAACGTCCGTTGTGGGTGTCATTGGTACCAGCCGTGACGAAAACCATGCCTTTGTTTATCTATGTCGCCATTTCTCCAAGCGCCAGTTGCCTGTTCCTAAGCTTCTGGCTGTCAGCGACGACGAACTGCGTTATCTGGAGAGCGACCTCGGCTCGGTATCGCTCTTCGATGCCATTCGTGGTGGGCGTGAGGCTGGCGGACGCTATACCCTCAAGGAGGTGCAACTGTTGCGGCGCACCATCCGTGAACTGCCCAATATCCAGATGCGAGGAGCCCGTGAGTTGGACTTTTCCAACTGTTATCCGCAAGCTGAATTCGATGTTGACAGTGTGCTCTTCGACCTCAATTACTTCAAGTACTGTTTCCTCAAGGCTACCGAACTCGATTTCCATGAGTTGAAGCTTGAAGCCGATTTCCGTCTGCTGGCAAAGGACCTCACCTCGGTTGACGACCAGCAGGCTTTCCTTTATCGTGACTTTCAGGCACGCAATGTCATGTTGTCGGAGGATGGCTCACCCTATTTCATCGATTTCCAAGGTGGGCGTAAGGGACCTTACTATTACGACTTGGCCTCGTTCCTCTGGCAGGCCTCAGCCAAATATCCGCATAAACTGCGTCGTGAACTGGTTTACGAGTACTATAATGCCCTCAAGCACTATACCGAGGTGCCATCGCCCCATAAGTTTGTCGAGCGTCTCTCGCTCTTTGTGCTGTTCCGCCAGTTACAGGTGTTGGGCGCCTATGGCTTTCGTGGCTATTTTGAGCGCAAACCGCATTTCATTGAGAGTATTCCCCCTGCCATTCAGAACATCCGCGAACTGCTGGATGAGCGTAATTTCCCTTATCCTTACCTCACAGATGTACTCACCCGACTCACCAAACTGCCTCGATTCCAATATGTTGAGGCTACGGCAAGTCGTGCCGATGGCTATAAGACAACGGATAAGAACCCCTATAAGCCACATCCTCAGGACGGTCCTGCCACCTTCTCGAAGTATGATGCTCAGGGACCGTTAGTGGTTAAAGTGTTCAGTTTCTCCTATCGCAAAGGTATTCCCGAGGATACTAGCGGCAATGGCGGAGGTTATGTGTTCGACTGCCGTAGTACCCACAATCCTGGACGCTATGAGCCCTATAAGCAGCTCACCGGACTTGACGAACCCGTCATCCGTTTCCTCGAGGACGACGGTGAGATACTTACTTTCCTCGACAGCGTTTATAAATTGGCCGATGCCCATGTGCGTCGTTATATTCAGCGTGGGTTCACCTCCCTGATGTTCAGTTTCGGTTGTACGGGTGGTCAGCACCGCAGCGTCTATAGTGCCCAGCATCTTGCCGAGCACATCCACGACAAGTTCGGTGTAGAAGTACAGATATGCCATCGTGAGCAAGGCATAAAGCAAACTCTCCCTCCGTTTAATACTTAGTGTATATGAAGCAAGCCATGATATTTGCTGCCGGACTAGGCACACGTTTAAAACCCCTCACCGACACCATGCCCAAGGCCTTGGTGCCTGTTGGTGGTCAGCCCTTGCTTTGGCATGTCATCATGAAGCTCAAGGCTGCCGGTTATGAGCGCATTGTTGTCAATGTCCATCATTTTGCCCAGCAGATTATCGACTATCTTCAGGCTAATGCCAATTTCGGACTCGACATCCGCATCAGCGATGAGCGCCAGCAATTGCTCGAGACGGGTGGTGGCATCAAGAAAGCCCTCCCCCTGTTCGATGCTAATGCCCCTATACTCATTCATAATGTAGATATCCTGAGTAATCTCGACCTTTGTGCATTGCCGATGGATGCCCCCTTGCTGGTGGTGAGCGAGCGTAAGACCAAGCGCTACCTGCAGTTTGACGACACGATGCGACTTGTAGGTTGGAAGAATATCGAGACAGGCGAACTAAAAGGGAGTGAAGGTCGTTCATTGGCTTTTTCTGGCATTCATATCTTCCACCCTTCGCTGGCACCATTGCTCAGCGACTGGCCAGAACGTTTCCCCATCATGGACTTCTATCTGAAGGTCTGTGGCGATCATTTAATCAGGGGCTATGAGGCCCGCCACCTGAATTTGCTCGATGTGGGCAAGCTCGACAGTCTCGATCAAGCTGAAAAATTCATTAAATCATTATAGTTTTTATGCAACAGAAAATAATCATATTGGATTTCGGCTCCCAGACGACACAGTTGATAGGTCGTCGTGTACGTGAGTTGGATACCTTTTGTGAGATTCTGCCTTACAACAAGTTCCCCAAGGACGACCCCTCCGTCATCGGCGTCATCCTCAGTGGCTCGCCCTACAGCGTCCACGACCCCGAGGCTTTCAAGGTAGACCTTTCGCAGTTTGTGGGCAGAATTCCTGTGTTAGGCATCTGCTATGGTGCCCAGTTTATCTCGCATACCCTTGGTGGTAAGGTAGAGAAGGCTGACAGTCGTGAGTACGGACGTGCTCACTTGGAAACCATCAATCTCTATAATCCCCTTTTCAAGGGTTTCGACCGAGGTTCACAGGTATGGATGAGTCATGGAGACACTATCACCGCCATTCCCGATGGTTTTGAGATCATCGGTAGTACAAAGGATGTCAAGAACGCCGCCTTCTGGAATCAGAAGGATATCTGGGCCGTTCAGTTCCACCCTGAAGTTTATCACACCCTGCAGGGCAAGACCCTGCTGAAGAATTTTGTGGTGGATATCTGTGGCTCCAAGCAAGACTGGAGCGCCGCCTCTTTCGTAGAGACAACTGTCAAGGAAATCAAGGAACAAGTCGGCAACGACCGTGTCATCCTCGGACTCTCGGGTGGTGTCGATTCTTCTGTCGCTGCAGTCCTGTTGAATAAGGCCATTGGCAAGAATCTTACCTGCATCTTCGTCGATCACGGAATGCTTCGTAAGAACGAGTTCACGCAGGTGATGGAAGACTACAAAGTGCTGGGCCTCAATGTTATCGGCGTCGATGCCAGCGCGAAGTTCTTTGCAGACCTTGCTGGTGTCAGCGACCCCGAACAGAAACGTAAGATCATCGGTCGCGACTTTGTGGAGGTGTTCAATGCCGAGGCTCGCAAGATTACCGATGCCCGTTGGTTAGCCCAGGGCACTATCTATCCCGATCGCATCGAGTCGCTCAACATCACCGGTAAGGTCATCAAGAGCCATCATAATGTGGGCGGACTGCCCAAGGAGATGAACCTCCAGCTCTGCGAGCCCCTCAAGTGGCTCTTCAAGGACGAGGTGCGCCGTGTAGGTCGCCAGATGGGCATGCCCGAGCATCTCATCACGCGTCATCCCTTCCCAGGTCCTGGTCTTGCCGTCCGCATTTTGGGCGACATCACTCCCGAGAAGGTGCGCGTCCTGCAGGATGCAGACGATATCTATATCCGTGGTCTCCGCGAATATGTCGATACCGATGGTGAGACATTGTATAACAAGGTGTGGCAGGCAGGAGCCATCCTGCTGAGTCCTGTCCGCAGCGTGGGTGTCATGGGTGACGAGCGTACCTACGAGAATCCTGTTGCCCTGCGTGCCGTCACCTCTACCGACGCTATGACAGCCGACTGGGCCCATCTGCCTTACGACTTCCTGGCAAAGGTCAGCAACGAGATCATTAACAAGGTCCGTGGTGTCAACCGCGTCTGCTACGACATTTCGTCAAAACCACCCGCAACGATTGAGTGGGAATAAGCATTAGACTGTTTCAAACGGTTGGGTACCTTAGGGAATGTTCAGGTATCCAACCGCTTTTTTTATCCGTTAGATTGCAGTCCATGAGATTACGGCTCGTCGTCCACGAGATTACGGCTCGTCGTCCACGAGATTACGGCTCGAAACTCGAATAAAATAGATTCCCAAGCCTATCGCAACTTGGCTGGCAAACTAAATTTGGATATAATAGGAGAAATAAAAAGAGGATGTCGATACATCCTCTTTTTAATTACTATATCAGCTATTCTTCTGTTTCCTTTTCAGCCACTAAGAAGTCGATTTCCTTATCCCTCAGCAATCTCCTTGGCGCGAGCCAGAGCCAGGTCGATGTGGCTGCAGATGTTCTCTTCGCCCACGATGCGTTCGAAATGGTTGCGCTTCAAGACGCCTTCTACTTTCTCGTTAACACCAGAGAGAACCACGGTGATGCCCTCTTTCTGACTCATCAAGCACATGTTCTCGAGGTTGTGAAGACCAGTGGAGTCGATGAAGGGCACCTTACGCATACGGATGATGCGAACCTTTGGACGACTGCCGTAGCGCGCCATGATGTCCTCAAAGCGGTTGCCAGCACCGAAGAAATAAGGACCGTTAATCTCGTAAACCTCTACTTTCTCGGGAATGGTGAGGTGCTCAAGGTTGCCACGCTCCAAGTCGGCATCCTCGATGGGGTCTATCTCGTTGAGGACGGCATGCACATCGGTGATTTCTGCCATGCGGCGCATGAAGAGCAGACAGGCACAAATGAGACCGAACTCAATGGCGACGGTGAGGTCGAAGATGATGGTAAGGAAGAATGTGAGCAACAATACGGTGATGTCGCTCTTAGGATTGCGCAACATAGCCAGGAACGAACGCCAGCCACTCATGCCATAGCTGACAACGACGAGAACGCCGGCCAGACAGGCCATAGGGATATACTGGGCGAGAGGCATGAGGAACAGGAAAATAAGCATCAGTACGGCAGCATGGATAATGCCTGCGACAGGCGTGCGTCCGCCATTGTTGATGTTGGTCATGGTGCGGGCAATGGCACCGGTGGCAGGAATACCGCCGAAGAGGGGCGAGGCAATATTGGCAATGCCCTGTCCGATTAACTCGGTGTTAGAGTTATGATGGTCGCCAATGACACCGTCGGCAACGGTGGCTGAGAGCAGACTCTCGATAGCACCGAGGACGGCAATGGTGACGGCTGGTCCTACCAGTCCCTTGACGGTCTCCCACGACAGAGCTGGCACTACGGCACCAGGCAGTTGCGAATTGATGCTGAAACGGTCGCCGATGGTCTCGATGGAGGTGATACCTGCATACTGTTTCAGAAGCAGGGCGCAGACGGTAATCACGATGATGGCAACCAGTGAGCCTGGGAGTGATCGAAGTGGCGACAATCGGAACATACGCGCCAAATTGGGCCATGCGGCTATGATAACAACGCTGGCAACACCCATGAGGGCGCTCCAGCAATCGATGTTGCCAAGATGCGAGAAATAGGCTATCCACTTCTCGACGAAGTCGGTAGGAACGGTGTCCATCTGCATGCCCAGCAGGTCTTTTATCTGTGTGGTGAAGATGGTGACGGCAATACCGCTGGTGAATCCGACGACGATGGGATAGGGGATGTACTTGATGATGGTGCCCAGTCGGAGAATACCCAACAGGACGAGAAAGACGCCAGCCATGAGGGTGGCAATGGTGAGTCCCTGCATACCGTACTGCTGAATGATGCCATAGACGATGACGATGAAGGCACCCGTGGGACCGCCTATCTGAACCTTACTTCCTCCGAAGAGAGAAATCATGAGTCCTGCCACAATGGCAGTGATGATGCCCTTCTCAGGACTTACACCGCTGGCAATACCGAAGGCGATGGCCAAGGGTAGTGCCACGATACCGACAATGATACCTGCCATGAGGTCGGCAAGGAACGTCTTTTTGTCGTAATGCTTGATAGCCGACAGGAATTTCGGCTTGAAATCTAAAGTCTTTGTCATAACGGCTGCAAAGTTATGCAAAAAATATAAGGCGGCAAAACAGTTGCCACCTTATATTATATAAAAGAGGTTGTTTTCTTGATTTATTTCTGCTTCAGCAGGTCGCGAATCTCAGCGAGCAGCTCTTCCTGAGTAGGTCCGGCAGGAGCCTCGGGAGCAGGTTCTTCCTTCTTGCGGTTGAGCTTGTTCATGCCCTTGATCATGAGGAAGATACAGAAAGCGATAATGAGGAAGTCGATGATGTTCTGGCAGAACTGGCCATAAGCGAACACATTGGCTCCAGCCTCCTGAGCAGCAGCCAGCGTGGCATACTCCTTGTCGTCAGAGAGGTTAACAAACAAGTTGGTAAAATCAATGCCACCGGTGCAGATACTGATGATAGGCATCAGCACGTCGGAAACCAGCGACGTAACAATCTTACCGAACGCACCACCAATGATCACACCGACAGCCATGTCCATCACGTTGCCCTTCATGGCAAACTCCTTGAATTCTTTAATAAATCCCATAATTTTAAAATTTACAGTTAGACAATTTATTATTTACTATTTACATTATACCATTTACTATTTGCAATTTATTGATTTTGTAATCTGTATTTTGCAATATCAGTCTGGAAAGCCCAATAATTGGCACTTTTCACGATTCAGTGGTAACTTTTCACTTTAATTAAGACAGAAATCGAGTGCAAATATAATTATTTTTTTGTAACTTTGTGCCCGAAAAGAAAAAATTTTAATAAACCCTTTAAATAAATTAGTAAAAATGACAAAAGTAGCTATTAACGGTTTTGGCCGTATTGGTCGCCTCGCTTTCCGTCAGATGTTCGAGGCTGAAGGTTATGAAGTAGTCGCTATCAACGACTTGACAAGTCCTAAAATGTTGGCTCACCTGTTGAAGTATGACACTGCTCAGGGTGGCTTCTGCGGCAAGTTCGGTGAGAACAAGCACACTGTAGAGGCTGGTGAGGATTACATCGTAGTAGATGGTAAGAAGATCACTATTTATGCTATTCCTAACGCAGCTGAGCTGCCTTGGGGTAAGCTGGATGTTGACGTTGTTCTGGAGTGCACAGGTTTCTACACCTCAAAGGAGAAGGCTTCTGCTCACCTGACAGCTGGTGCCAAGAAGGTTGTTATCTCTGCTCCTGCCGGCAATGATCTGCCTACTATCGTTTACAATGTAAACCACAAGACTCTGACTCCTGCTGATACTGTTATCTCAGCTGCTTCTTGCACAACAAACTGCTTGGCTCCTATGACCAAGGCTCTGAACGATTTCGCTCCTATCCAGAGCGGTATCATGACAACTGTACACGCTTACACTGGCGACCAGATGATTCTCGACGGTCCT
>JAEEGG010002632.1_pt1 | contig 46021 bp, 60 predicted proteins | sample 9134161 | NCBI WGS metagenome assembly JAEEGG01 (sample SAMN16246543, study PRJNA631951) | gut metagenome | biome: gut microbiome; feature: rumen; material: CR-attached | host: Bos | place: Iran: Karaj | collected 2018-10 | reverse complement strand
GCAAAGCGTGACAAAGCGAACCTTCACGTCACCCTCGCTTATAATATCTTCCAATGACTTGCCACTGGCTACTGAGTAGAATGTGCCGTGAATGATGTTGCCGTGTGGGGAAAGCTGAACACTCTGGTTGGCTGGTATGCTGAAAGAGGTGATTGCGTCATAGACTATCAGGGCTGGGGAACCGTTGCCCTCAACCTTGATGTAAACCAATCCCTTTCGGGTACTGTTAGGCGTTTGGTTGCCGAATTGCACAATGGCATCCTCTGCCTCTGGAACACCGCTGCCAGCCTCATACTCTCCTGGCATATTAGACAAGTCCACGTAACGGTATTCCGTAAAGTCCTCACCCTCAAAGCCAGTAGGAACTATGCCGTTCCTGATTTGGGTGGCATTGTGATTGTAGGCAGAAACCAGGGCACTCCTTTGTGCTGCCAGAGCTGCCTCATCCGCTGCTGTAACGGCAATGGTGTTGTTGATGGCTGCAAGATCCTCATCATACTGCCTCTTTAGAGCCGCCAGAGCCTTAGACACGATCAACTGTTTGCCCGTTGACGTTACAAGCCTCCAATACCTCTTGTTCTGAGTGCCTTGGTGAACACCTGAATCAATATTGAACGTCTGGCATAGTGCCTGGTCATTCTCCACCCATCTGTTAGTAGTGGCCGTAGTGCCATCGTCTGAGTAGAGGTAGCAACGGTAGTATTTGGCGTTACCGTCAGGATCATAGTCACCATCCTCATCCAGCTTTTCCACGTAGTAGATCTTGCTGCCAGCGGCTGAGAAAACGAAGTTGCCGCCAACGTATGACATCTGCCTGATCTCCAGGTTTGCAAAGAAAGCCTTGGCACGGACAAACAGCTCATCAATTTCAAGCCGTGAAATGCCGTTTTCCTTCATTACAAGCTCAAAGCCATGCCCAAAGAAATTATCCTCATTGACGGCGTTCTCATAGTCCTTTGTGCGTATGCCCCTGCGAGTGCCACCACCGTAGAGGAAAGTCCACAGGGCTGATATGTTCTCATTCACAGTCTTACGTGTGAACCGCTGTAGGGTACGCTTGGCAGAATACACGTTGTGGTCGCTCTCAGGGGTGTTGTCATTGGAGGTGATCACGTAGAAGCTGCCACCATTGGAGCCGTTTGAATAGGTGTTGTTCTGGAAATTCACCTCATCAAACTTTCCATCCATCGTGTCCTTTATATCCCTGAATCGGTTGTAGGTGACATTCTCGCCAACTATCACCTTGGCCTCATCCTCTGGAAAGTCAAGCTGGTACTCATAGCCTATCACACGCGACTGTCTGGAACCGCTTGCAAAGTAGTTCTCGTTTACCAGGTTAATCCTGTCACCCAGATCAAAGGACTTGGCATAGTTGGGATCGAGATTGCCACTGCCATCCACTCCAGCCATGTAGTCGGCCATCATCGGACACGTGTAGTTGTTAGGATCCAACTGTAGCTTTTCCATGTAAGCCTCAGCCCTGGCTTTCAGGGCTAACTCAGCCCTTGCTATAAGCCCCAGGTCTGCCTCCTTTGTTACATCCCATCCAATCAGGCAGAACGTGTCCTGAGCGGCTGGTTTCAGCGTTGCATTGGGCAGAAATAGGCCGTAGGTGTCGCTCCTTACGATCTCAAACACCTGGGCTTCATCGTTCCATGCAGTCGTTTCCGTACCACCGTCCAGAGCTGGTTTCTTCTCGGCTTTCTTCTCAGGGTTGAAAACAACGTCAAAGGTCATTCCGTTCAAAAGCCCAGACGTGAACACCACTTGCAACGTCTGGTTTGGCAGAACGTAGGAGCTGCTGAATTTGAGATCCCTACACTTGAAACGGTAGAAGGTGGCCGTCTCTGTCACTGCCTCGCCTGTACTCTCATCGGTATCTTCAATGGTCTTTTCAATGGGAGTTACCTGGGTGATCACATCCTCAGTACGTGGGTATATATCATCAAAGATAACAACACCCTCCACGCGCTGCTCATTGGCAGTAATGCCAGCAAGCTCAATGTAAGGCGTATCGGTGGGCATCATAAGCCTTTTCTGAACGATTCCGTTCACAAGCACCTGGCCAGCCGTGCGCCTGTAGTTTGACGGGATGTTACGCTCTGATCCAAAGGCGTAGAGTACGGTGCAATAGTCCTTTCCGCTACTGTCTGAGGCGGTCATATCCTCACAGTTCACGCCTACCTCAAAATCGGTGTACGTGCCTCCGTTGTCAACACGCCCCAGGTGGATGATATTGTTCGTGATCCACCATTCCACGCCCCATGCCTCGGCTATCTTAGTCAGGGCATCGAGAATGAATATATCATCGAATTGCACCAAAAGAACCTTGTTACGGTCTGCCTCGCTCATCGTTGACAAGTCAACGGTGTAGTTCCATCCGTAATAAGCCAGGTTGCGCCTGAACACGGCCATCTGGTTTGTTATGTTGTCAGTCAGCGACCATGTGATCTCGTTCCTGTGACTTGACGGCTCAAACTTGTATTTCTTATTGTTCCACTTGAAATAGGGAGCGTCAAACTGTAGGGAATACTCATAGCAACTCTTCTGGGCGTTGTACCTTGGCCGCTGTACCTTGGTGATCTCAAACGTGCCGTAGCCCTGAACGCTGATATAGTCACCCAGGCCAAAGGCTATCTTCTTAGACGCATTAAAGACTAACTTCACAAAATCCTCTGTCATAATGAGGAATCTGCGAATGGATCCTTTCTCATACAAGGCGGTGTACTTTGCCGCCCTTGTAGTCACGTCATATATGGTTATCGTCTCTGCCATCGTCAAATGTTGTTTCTGATACCACTGTCTGAATCGGCTCCTGTCCTGTTGCCTGGGTTAGGCTCACACACTTTCAGGGAAAACTCAGCCATGCCGCCAGCGAATGTAGTACACTGTGTGCATGAAAGGTAGATCAGCCTGAACGTCTGGCCTGTCAAGCTCAGGGTTATATCAAGCGTACCGTCTGCCTCCAAAGCCCTGAAAAAGCCGTTTAGGTTAGTCCAAAACGCTGCCTTGGTACTGGCCGTTATATGGAACAAAAGGGTCAGTTCCCTCTCATCCACCTTGGCATTGTCAGTTATCACCACCTTGCCGTTTCTCAATCGGCTCTTTGCCGATATGCGATCCTTGATAGGGGCTGGAGCCATAAGTGCCGACATAGCCCCATCATTGAACGATAGGCCGTACTGTCCGCTTCTTCCGTATTCGTCTATTGTCAAAGTCATAGGGCGTTAATATTTGGTGTTGTTTGCTATTGTATCTAACTTGCTGGCAAACTCGCTGTAGATCGCCTTGGAATACTTGGCAATATCTTCCAGGTACGTGTTGCCCATTATGATAGAGTTGCGAATATCCATTAGATAATGGTTGCTCGACTGAGTGAATCCCGTTATGAGGTTGATCTGCGTAACGGCCAGGGTCATTTGGTTGCTGATATTCTCGCCAGCCACCTGTAATGCAGTGAAACGACCGTTAAGCTCCTGGCCAGTATCTTCACTCATACCCTGCCAGGCTCCCTTGGTGGCCTCTTGCTCATAAGGCTCTTCGTTGGAAGAGGTGATAAGCCCTGCCTGTTTAGCGGCCTCTCTCCATGCAAGCAAGGTGTTTGCAATATCCTCGTTTGCTGCCTTAATGTCATTGATCTCATCCTTTGTGAGATCTGTGCCGCCATCACTATCCTCACTGGCATACTGAGCGATCTTTTTATATAGATCCTTGATCTTTCCCTGTACGGCCTCGCCATTGACAAAAGCCTCTATGAGTGCGTTGCTGATCAGCTCTTGAATGTGGTCGGCAAAATCCTCTGTAGTGCTGTCAAGGTCTTTCAGGAGGCTCTTGTATGAATCAAGAAAGCTATCCCAGCTATAGCCTGTCAGCTTCTCATTGAGGGCAGACGTAAGGCTTTCTATCATCCCAGCCCTCTCAATGTACTCATTCACCAGGTCTTGCGGATTCCTGTGACCGTCACCGTTCATCAGGGCTTGCCATTCTTTAGGAGCAAACTGCTGTAACAGGCTCATTTCCTCTGGGGTCAGTTCCCAAATGGTGTTTCTGTTGACACTGTTATGCTCAATTCCGCTTTCTCCAAAGTGCTTTTTCAGTACCTCATCAAACTTATCCCAGCCGTACCAGTCATTACCAGCCATGTGAGCGTTGAAGGATGATTTGCCGCCCAATCCCAGGAATCCATAGCCCGTGTTAGTCCATTCAGAGGCTCTTGCGTTAATAGCTTCAAGCTGATTTTTCTGCCAGTCCTTTTCACCAGCCAGAGCCTCACGGTAAGCCTCCAATGATTGTGAGTTGGTGGATGATTTGTCATTGATTCTTTGGGATAGCTTTTCAATGGCCATTGCCAGGTTCTCATTGGCCTTGGAAAGATTGGCAATTTCGGCCTCCATATCATCCTCATTGCCGCTGCCGCCAAAGATTGTTGCACCCATTCTGCCAAAGCCAGCGATTCCATCAAGCACACCATTAACAGCACCGAACACATCACCGTTGGCCAATGACTGTATAGCATTGTTGAAGCCACCCACACCATCGGCAAAGCCATGAACGGCCTGGCCAAAGTCTGTGTTTTCAAGTCCGATCTTATCAATAAAATCCGAAAGGCTCTGAGCATTGGTATTCACCAGAGAGGCAATCTCTGTGAATCCCATACCCTCAAAGTTGAATAGGTTACTGAGGATCTGCTTGAAATTTCCATCATTCAGGCTATCTTTCAGTTCCTTTGCATAGCTTCTCTTTGCCTCGGAGGTGGCATGATTGTTGTTTTGGTCTGTCACGTCGGCTGCAAGGTTCTCAAACAACTCCAACAATTTCTTGTAGAGGTCGCTGTCCTTATCCAGTGATGCAAGCAACCTTTCCTTGTTTTCCTCACTGATAGCCTCCAATTCAACGGTGATCTTCTGGCCAAAGGCATCCCTTATTTGAGCCTCATTGAGCAAGTCCTGGATCTCTCGCTTGTCAGCCAGAACCTTGTTGATTGATTCTGCCTCCTTTTCAAGTGCTTTCCTATACAATTCCTCAGCGGCTGTAGCTTGCTCAGTCAGACGTTTGCGCTCACGAAGCCCTGGAAGGATTGAAGCCAGAATGTCCGTTTTGTCGGTAATGGCATTGCCTATCTCAGCGATCTTGTCAGAAAGGATCTGGGCGTTTTCTACAGTAATATCCTTGGTGTCGAGAGCTTGGCGCAATCTATCCCTCAACTGTCGAAGCGAACTAACGGATTTTCTTGATAGATCCCCGAATACATCTTCCCAGTTGATTGACTGTTGCAATTCCTTCATGTCAAGCTCAGAGAGGGTACGGTCACGCTCTGCCTCCAAAGCCCTTTTCTGTATTATCCCCTGCTCCTTTGCGATCCTTTGCTCATACTCCTTTGCTATTGCAAGTTTCTGATCCTGGATGCTGCCATATTCCTTTATATAGTCAAGTAATGCTTGCCTCTGAGCATTTTGCTGATCTCTCAAAGAACGCTGGTAGGTTTCCTCATTGGCTCTCATCTGAGCCTCATAGTTGGCCGTTTCCTCATCCGTATAGTCGGTGTTCACCTTGGATGGGTCAAATACCTTATCCTTATTGGCTGGGTTGGCCTCAAAGAGCTGCCTGGCATTATCTATCTTCTGTTGTTTCAGATCCTCATAGCCACGCTGGATTTCCTCTTTTTGCTTCCTATAGTCAAGCTGGATCTGTGCCAGGGTCTTTTTGCTGCCATCTTCCATAGCATCAATGACCGCCTGATCGGTGGAGAATTGGAGATCAACGGATGTGCGCTGCTTGTCAAGTGCCAGCCTACGCTCCATGTCATTGTAACGCTGCTGCTCCCTGAGCCGCTGCTGCCTGGTCTTGGCTGCATTTTTGGATCCCTTCTCGCTTGTGTCACCTCCCAGGCCAGAATAGGTAGTCTTGGCATCCTTCAATTCCTCCTGTGCCTTATCCCAATCTGCCTGAGTGTAGGCAGAACGGTTCTTAGACATCTTATCAACCTTCTCTTTGGCATCCTTGTAGGCTTTCTGAGCCTTATTGTAGGCATCTGCCAGGGTAGGAGTGTTGGCCTGTTGCGCTGCCAGTCCAGCGGCTTTCTGCTTGGCCGCTTCCATTGCCGCCTGTGCGCTGGCATAGTTCACAGTGAAGGTAAAAGGCAGATTCAGGACACCCATTGTAGTCCAGTTGGCTTTCATGGCCAAAAGGTCATTGAGGATCTTCTGCTTTTCGTTAAGCTCAATCCGTAGGTATTCGTCAATGGGGTTCTTTTCCTGTTGCTCCCTGAGATCATCAATCTCTTTCTGGGCATTTTCAATGAACTCATCAAGGCGTGTCTGGCCAGTTGTGAAGTTGATGGTCTCATTGGCCGATTGCAAATCAGCGGTCAATGCCATAGCCTTATCGTAGAAGTCAAAAATCCGCTTTCTAACGGCCTCATTGTCCTGTGCCTCTTTCAGGCGTATCTCGATAGGACGTGCCTCTTCTGCTGCCTTTCGCCTCAGTTCCAGGATGCTGTTAAGGCGTTTCTCTGCCTCAGCAAGCATAGCCTCAGCACGTTCAAGCTGATTCAGGTTAAACAGGGCGTTACGGCCTCCGTTGTACCTGGCATCCTGTAGCATTAGATCATTGATATTCTCAATGGATTTCTTGTAGCCCTCAACCTTGGCCTTGGCATCCTCATATTCGGCATTATCCAGGGTCTCATTGATTTTCTGCTGGGCATCCACCATGTCAAGTGCCGCGATCTCAGCCCTGGAATATTCATTGGTAAGGGTAGGCATGAGTTGTTTCAAAGCCTCATAAGCCCTCACTTTCTGATATTCGGTGGCCGTCTCGCTCTTGATGGTGGCGATATGCTCTTTGATCTTGGCCTCTTGCTCATCCAGCTTTTTGTTGAACTCATCGATCTGCTCATTGGCTTTCCTTCGTGCCGCCTCTTCCGCTGTCTCAGCGGTTACAAGTTTATAGATGGCAAATGTGACACCAGCAATGGCCGCTGCTATCCAGAATATCGGGCTTGCAAGGAAAGATGCGTTGACGGCATCAATGGCACGTTTCAGGGCTAACTTGGCCTGCGTGAGTATTCCCGTGGCCGCTGTGTTGCCAGCGGTTGCCGCTGCATCCAAACCGTTAGCCAGGGCGTTCTTTTGTGTGCTTACCGTGTTAAGCTCCTTATGGGCTGTGTTCTTAGCAATGGCGGCTGTCTGTAGCTCCTGTTTGGCGGTGGCAGCACCTCTCTTTGCAGCCGCGATCTCTTCTGCCGTTCCAGTTTCCAGGGCTATCTTTACCTGGCTCTGAGCCACGGCCATATTGCGCTGTGCTATCAGGTGTTGCTCCAATGCTGCCTTGTAGTCAGCCTTGGCCGCTGCCTCCTTTACTGCCAGCACCTTCAAACGCTCGTTAAGCTCCATCCTCATTGATGCGATCGTCTCAGCCTTGCTTGCTGAAAGTCTGCCCTCAGCAACGGCTATTTGGAGGTCAGCGTTAGCCTCTGCCTCCTTCATGGGCAATAGCTTCGACAAAGATGCGATCTCAGCGTCATAGCCTATATTTGTTGCCGCGCTGTTGAAGGCCGTCATGGTCATAAGCGTTGCCTTGTAGATTCCGTAAGCCTCCGCTGCCGCAAGGATGGCAGTACCAACTTCCTCCCAATGCTCAACCAGGGTAGAAACGAGATCCAGGGATGCGTTGATCGCACCCTCAGACTGCTTGCCTATATCGTTGAACATTACATCAATGGCATCCTCAATGTTGCTGATCTGGCCTTGGATGGTCTTGGATTGCTTTTCCATCAATCCACCGAACTTGCCGCCCTCAGAGGAAAGTGACATGATGGCCTTTTTGAACTCATCGGCTCCCACCTTGCCAGCGGTTACAAGCTCACCCACCTTTTCCTTGGCCACACCGAACTGCTTTGCAAGCTCATCGGCCAGTGGAATACCACGCCCCATGAACTGCCTGAGATCCTGGGTGAACATCCTACCCTGGGTCATTGTGGTTCCATAGAGGTAAACCAGATCACCCAAAGGCAGTGAGAGGCCAGCGGCAATGTCTCCCAGGTGAATAAGCACGTCATTCACCTCATCCGCTGCCACACCGTAGGCCATGAGCTGCTTGGCTCCATCGGCCACGCCTTTCAGGTCAAAGGGTGTAATGGCGGCTGTCTTGGTAAGCTGTTGCATAAGGGCGTTGGCCTTTTCCTCACTTTCAAGCATGGTGCTGAAAGCCACCTCTAACTTCTGGAACTCACCACGGATGGATGCGGCCTGTCTTATGAAAGCCTGAGCGGAAAAGCCAGCAACGGAAAGTGCCGCTGCTTGCTGGATGCGCTTGAAGGTGGTCTCTATGCTGCCTCCCTCCCTCTCGATCACTTGTGACGTATGCCTGACACCATCCTCAGATTCCTGTAGGGTTTTGAGGAATTGGTAGTTATCGCCTGTTATATCCCATTTCAATGCCATAGTCCTTACAATTTACACTTTTACACCTCTTTGCATCAACCTCGCTTTCAGGGCTTCACGCGACTTTGGATCGTTGCCGTCAAGCATAGTGCCGCCTAACGTTGTGGGTATGTCCTGCCTTTCCTCATCAGAGAGGTGTACGGTAGCCACCTTGTCAGCCAGGATCAGCCTCAGATACGTGTAGCCCTTCTCATAGAGTATTTCATTGTCGGTATAGCCCAATTCCTTTAGCTGGCAGATGAACGTACCGAAAAGGCTCTTACCGTTGAACGAAAGCATATTCTTTTCGTGCTTTTCCTTGACGGCCATCACCTTTCTCAGTTTCTCGCGCTCCTTATCAAGTCCGAGATACTGCAAAAGCTCTTCTGTCTTGTCAGCGGTAAGCACCATAATGATCTGTGTGGCCAACTCTTCATCCGTAAGCTCCTTTGCAAAGAAATTCTTGCGGATGGATATTGCCCTGTTGTCGAAAAGATCCTTGTATGTGTTAGGAGCCGTATGGTATGCGAGAATATTGCAACATACATCCCTATGCTCCTTAGCCACCCTGATAGCCTCCAGGTAAGGATTGGCTTTCAGGATCGTATTGTTTATATCCAGATTGTCGATCTGCCTTTTAAGCAGATACATCTTGGCCAGTGTCACAGGGTATAGGTAGAAATGCTTTCTGCCTACAGTAAAGCCGTGTGGCCTTCCAATGATAACATCTGAAAGGATGTACTCGATTTCGTTCATATCTAAAATAACTTTCTGTTCCCAGGACGGGAATCGAACCCGTGACCTCTGTCGTATGAAGCAGGCTCTAACCAACTGAGCTACCTGGGAGATCCACCAGCGATTAACCGCGCTGGAACGGCATTATCAGAAGAAAAAAGTTTAGTTCAACTGAACGTCAGTGAGGTTGCCGTCCTGTCCTGTCTGACCCTTGGTCTTGTAGGTGTAGGTGGCTGTCAAACCATCGGTAGAATCGAAGCCAACGGCCACGTGCTTAGAGACGTTTTTCAGGGTAACGCCTACGGCTCCGTCATTCTCAGGCGTAACCGTGACCTCTTCAACGTTCTCTGTGAAGCCCACCTGAACCTCAGAGGAACTACCCACGCGCCTTTTGTACTTGAGGATGTACTTGTCAGGGGCTTTCTTGCGACCCTCAGCGGAACCGCCCTCAATGTTGGCCTCTTGCTCCTGACCCTCTTCAACTGACAATGAGGTGCTGTTCTCAATAATGTCATCGTGATCTCCGACTGAGCATCTGCCCCAGCCGAGAATTTTTACTGCGTCTGCCATTTCTTATTACTGTTTTCGATTGTGAATAATAATTTGTTATTTATGACGTGTTCACGCCCATTGGCCACGGCCATAGTCGTTTGCTCTTCGCAAGTGATCCTGGATTCACCGACCCAGAAAACTTCCAGCAAGTCCATTGATAGCCTTTCAAGCTCATTGCACCGTAGATCGTTCTTTTCATAATGCCCGTCCGATTCCTTGTCAGGCACGTAGATGTTCACGTTCACGTATGCCTCCTGTCTCTGAGCAGGGCGATTCGCAAGGATCTTGATTACAATATCCTCGTTCTGGGAATTGACCTGTCTGTCCTTTCCCTTGATCACTTCACCGCTTATCGTTGTGGCTAACTCAGTACCCATGATGTAGCGGTAAATGCGTGTCAGAATATCGTCACTTGTCTGTCTCATTTTAGGAGTATGTTTATTCGCTTTTCGGCTCTCTCTTTGGCCTTGCTCATGTACTCGCTCACCTTTGCCTTAGCCCATAGCTCAGTGGATGCCAGCACGTCCTTTCCTTCAATAGCCTCAACATATTCAGCGTAGTTCATTCCAGCCACCACAACCAGGGCGTATGTCTGAGCGTACTGGCTTGCCAGGCGATCTACATACTTTTGCCCCTCCTTTGCACCGTCATTTCCATTCAGCACCACCTCAAAGGTTGATGCGATCTGCTTTTTACCGTGTTGGTAGATAGCATAGCCGATGGAACTTCTCAGGTTGCCCGTGTGGTCTATCCAGCTTTCTTCTTTGGAGCGGTCTCTGATCCGTACAATGCTTTTCTCACCCAGGTAAGCAAGGGCGCGTAAGTATTCCTCGCTTACGATCTTTGCCGCCTTTCCCATGACATCATGGAATTGGATCATGGATGATATGTTGCACTTGATACCCATGTGTCAGATCCACGCCTTGCATTGATGCTGGTATCTGTGAAAGCCCTTTACCAGGTAAACGGTTTCGTTGAGCGCACCACCGAAAGGCTGCAACTTGACGCGCTCACCCAAAGAGAGGTCTCTGCACGTCACAGGCAGATAGACGGTGTAGGCATAGGTCTTTACCTCGCCATCGCCAAAGTCCTTAGTGTCGGCCTGGCCAGCAGGTACGACATCACACCTTGACAACTCGCTCCACTCATCCGTTCCAAAGATGGTGTTGCCGTTCTCATCCACGCTTTTCCCTGAGCTTTGGCACACCCAGAGTAAGTGAGGTTTCATGTTAAGAACTGCCATAGCCTACAGATAGAGACATTCAACCTCTGGTTTCCCTTCATCCACCAAAGGCTCACCGATTTCACCATAGAGAGCGTTCACGCGCTTTAGAACCAGCCGCCTCTGATCGTCAGTCAGGTTGCCTACCGACTTGTCAGATTCAGAAAAGTTGACGGCCTGAATAAGAGAGTAGAGACAATCTGCCAGGGCACCCTTGTAGCCCTTGCTCCCAGCCACATCCTTAGAGTATGGGGCTGATTCGTCAAAACCACGCTCGATAAGTACATTCTCAACGTACCCGATTGATATTGGATAATGCACTGCGTCAATGAGTGCCTGGCAGATTGTTTTCATAATTGATCATTCCGTTTTGGTTAGTTTCTCAGCCAGGGCGTTTTCCTGATCCTCTGTGAGCTGTGTGAGCCTGTTGGCTATGCCCTTTGCACCAGCATTGGGAGCCACGGGGATCTCAGCGGCCACCATTGCAGCCTTCAACTCCTGGGGGTCATACTCTACGCCACGGAAAGCCACCTTGTCAGGGTTTGCGCCCTTGGTGTCAGAATCGCCACCATTGCCAGCTCCCTGATCAGCGTTGGCCTCCTTATCGGCCTCAATGGAAACAACCGCAGCAAGGCCACGGCTAACCAGATTGTTCACGCGCTGTACGTCCTGGGTTTCCAGAACGTCACCTATAGCGTGTACGGTCTTGTGATCCGTAACACTCCTAAAGGCTTTCAGGGCTTTCAACTTGATCTTGAACATAGCAATCAGTCTTTAGCCCTCTTCCAGCGTGTCACCGTTATCAACGGATGGGGCTGTGCCGTTCTCATACTCGAACTTAGTCCAGTAGAAACGCTCGTTGCCCTGTGCATCGGCTGGTACGGTCTTTTCGACAATGCCGCGCACCTGCAAGCAGATGATGGCATCAATCTCAGTGATCAGAGGCAGCAAGCGGCCTGAACCCTGAGTGAACTCAGCAGCCACCTGGTTAGTGCTTTCACCCGTACACCACTTGGCAATGCGGATTCCGTTGCCAGCGTCAATGTAGTCCACATCCTTCTCAGGGATCAGCTCGCTATCCTCGATAGCTGGCTGAATCGTACCGATCTTGCCCTCTGGCTTGATGGCAATAAAGTTGTGGTTCCACGGCTCCAGCGTGTTACGCGCACCGTCACGGTCAATGGCGAACTTACGTGTAATCACCGTAATCTTCGGGATCTGGTTCTCAGTCAGCAAGGCACTCAGCTCACTCTCAGTAACCACCTGAGCCTGCTTGTCAGTGCCGTGTGCCAGGAGGCGTGTGGTGGGATCCATCCTCAGCCAGAAATAGAGATCCTGGCTCATCAGGATTTCACCAGGCACAATGCCGCGTGTGCGCAAGTCAGCACAGATCATTGCAAGTACCAGGATGGGAATGAGCTTGCCAGCCTTGGTGTTGGCAGAAGTCCAGTTGAAAGCGGACATGAGCTTGTTGCTCTCGCCCATGAGGTAGTCCACCTCATACCTACGGCCACCAGGGTTGTTCACGTCAGGAGTGAACTGGCAAACACCCCAGTTAGACATGATCGTAAGCGTAATGAAGTCCATCACGTCCTTACATCCCAGGTAGGCATCCTGAACATCGTGTTTCAGGGTCTTTTCGATCTGCCTTACCTTGTCAGCCTCTTTCAGCCTCGGATTCTCGTAGATCTCAGTGAGCTTACGGAGATCCCTTGCAGTCATTGGGAACTTGTGGCCGACACGTGGAATCTCCTTAGTCCAAATGTCAAAGCCATCTGAACGCCTCAGAGGTGTGGGGGATTCGTCACCCAGAAGGGTAGCCATGAAGCGCAGACGGTACTTTCCCACAACAGCCTCAGCCGTGAGGCTCATTTGCGGTGTTTCCCAATCAAACCACTCATCACAGTACATCTTCTGGAAAAGCGTAGTCTCACGCTCAGAGGCTTTATCGAAAGTCTTTCTCCAGGTAGCCAGGAGATCAAGGGGCGCACCATTCTTGTGCAAGCCCTTGAATTTGGTTGTGAAAATTGATAGCATTTCTTAAAGCGTCTTTTAGTTGTTAGAATGACTTGGAGAGCTTGATGTGAGGATTGCCTTTCAGGAACATTCCCGTTGCATCCTTCTGGCTTGAAGGGATGGGAGGCACACGCCTCTCCAGGAGGGCGTATTGCATCGTGTCAGCGGTAACGTCAATGGCGGTCTCAAACTCATCAACATCAACGTCCTTAATGGTCAGCGAGCCACCCGTGAACCTCTCAGCGGCAATGCCCTGTGAGGTAGCGGCCTTGGTCTCATCGGTTGCATCGGCAAACACCACTGCCACCTTGTCACCAACAGCGGCACTTGTGGGATCGGATGCGAGTACCAGCTTTCCAGTCAGCTTGTCATAGGAGGTGACGGCGATTGCATTAGCGATCAGCGCACCGTTAGCAAGAGGATAGTTCATCACCTTGTCACCAGCGGCAATGTCAAGCCCAGGGGTGACAACATAGACGTGATCACTGTCACCATGAGTTACCATGATACCAGCGACAATCTCATCAGAGGCTTTTGAAACGACCTCTTCCAGGGTATCACCCTGAGCCAGGCCAGTAACGGCCTTATCCAGGGTTACGACATAAGTAGTCTTTGTCCTGTCTATCTTGACGATAGCAGCGGCATCGGCAAACGTGCCAGAAATGGCATCGGCCTTGGCCACCTTGTCACCGACAACAAAGCAAGGCTCAAAGAACTCAGCGACACGAAGCGAAACAATCTTGTTATCGTCAGTGTCAACATCGACCACCTCAGCGGTCTTTAGGATCTGAACCAGCCTGGTCTGCTCATCAAACTTTGCCACGGTTCCCTGGGGGATGGTGTCACCGACCTTGAACGATTGGTTAGCCACATCCAGGTTGAAGCCGCCAGGCACGATGCTTGGCGAACCAGTGAAAATCGGCCTCGATCCTGTAAATGATGCTTTCTTGCGTTTCATTTTACTTAATCTTTAACTGTTATTGATTCCAGCAAGTTATCAGCGGCCTCATCGATCTGCTTTTCGCTTGCTGCCTTGCTACCCTCTGGATCTTCGGTTGCAAGTCCATTGGTGATAAGCTCCTGCTTATAACTCTTGATCACCGTCTCAGCATCCTCATCGTCAGAGATTGACTTTGCCAACCTCGCCTGTAGGTGCTGGGGAATCTTATGAGCGGCCATGAGGCTCTGGATGGTGGCTGTGCGCTCACCCTTTGCCCTCTCAGCCTTCATAGTTGCCAATTCCGTTGCCTGATCGTCAATCTTCTTTTCCATCTTTTTCAGATAGGCCAGAACCTCAGAATTGCCACCCTTGTGCCTTTTCTTCGGATCATCGTCTGGATCATCGTCAGGGTCAGAATCATCATCGGGATCAGTAGTCGTAAACTTAGGATCCTTCTGTTTTTGCGCCCACTTGGTTGCCTCTGCCTGGCTTTCCTTTGCCACGTCAGCCACCAAGTTTGCAGCCGTCTCAATCGCTGCCTCATCGGTAGAATCATCCTCAACGCTGCCACCGAGCTTTTCGGTTATCGCTTTAAGGTACTTCTCCGAAAGTCCAGTGTCCTTACACAGACTTTTAACCTTGTCAAAGAGTTTCTTGTTCATACTATTTTCCGTTTAATTTGTAAGAAATCGCCACAAAGATACGCATTATTTTTTGAATGTGTTTAATGAACACAGGTAAAATTTACCGCGTAAATTAGTTAAAGTTTGTTATCCAAAACTATCAACTCTATCTATTTTGTTAATTATTTGACTAAATTGTTTGGTATTTCAGAAATAACAAGTAAATTAGCATCCGTGTTTATAGAACACATAAATGCAACATCAACAACTAATTTTTCAGATTTTATGCCAATCAAAGCAGAAAACAAGGGACGTTACCCCTCCAACTGGAAAGACATAAGAAACGACATCCTTTCCAGGGCAAACAATCGCTGTGAGTTCTGTGGGGTGGAGAATCACACCTATCAGGAAGAATGCGCAGGGAAAGATGATAAGAGTGGTGCTGACAATAGCACACCTTGATCACACCCCAGAGAATTGTGATCCATCTAACCTGAGAGCATTGTGCCAGAAATGCCACAACGCTTATGATGCCCCACACAGAGCAGAAACACGCAAACAAACAAAATCAAATAAAGTATGAGAGAAAAGATGATGCCTGGCCAGGTTGACAATGGCCACTACAAGCAGATCACTCTACAGAGTGACTATGACAGAGACGGTAAGCTGATCCTTGCCTACGATGATCAGGGTGACATATACATCCAGACAGAGGGCTTTGTGAGGTTTGCCAATACAAGCGGATCCAGGGTAGGCAAAGAGATCAGGGAAATGCTCAGGGATCTTGTGAGCCATGAGATTTCTGACATAAAGATAGGCACTGAGATCCAGCACAAAGGGAACACCTACATTTGCAAGGCAGCACCGAAAGGCTGTGATGATTGTACTGGTTGTGCCTTTGAATGTGAATGGGGAAAGCCTGGATCACCTTGCGGAAAGTATCTCTGTGCCTCCGATGAGCGGCACGATGGTACGGATATTCAGTTTGTCAGAAAGGAGGTTATATGAAATTCATAAGATCCATCCAGATAAGTGACAATGTTACTGACATCATGCGATTGCCTTGCATTTCGGGTTGCAAAAAACTTGATGATAAAAACGGCTTTGAATGGTTGGAATACCAGACAAGGGGATGTGACAGCGAGATCGCAGAAAAGGGTGATTGGCTATGCCAGGATCCAAATGGCGATTGGCACGTATTGAGTGATGAAGAGCATAGAAAGGAGGTGGGCAATGGTTAGCAGATGTACTTTGCCTGAGAATGATCTGAGGTGTAGGAACTGCCAGCATTGGGGAAAGGGAGCCACCTCTATCAATGCTTACAGGCTTTCAGATGTGTGCTTTAAGAAGCGTAAGAAGGTCAAGCATCCACGCTTTGCCGATCAGGTGATCTACTACCACGCTAACCCGTTGGATAAGCCCTGTAGCGACTTTGAGAGAAAGGAGGGGTGAAATGGTCATTATCAACGGAAAGAAGCTGTACGATGAGCCTACAAGCTGTGGCGTGTGTCCTTTCCTGGTAACAGGGAACACGGACAGCCCGATTTCAAGCCCATCAACTAAAGGGATCTGCATACAGTGGGATGAGACACACCACACCTGGGCAAACCCTCCGAGACGATGCCAGAAGCTCTTTAGACAGGCTTTCAGGCTCTATAATGATTCAGGACAGGAACTTGTAATAACGAGAAAGGATTTATAACTATGACAGTAGCAGAACAAGTGAGGCTGGAAGTATGGCTTAGGGAGCTGAATGATATAGCCAGGGAATACTCAGGCAGAACCATCGAAAATGTCATCCAGAACATCGAAGCAAGGCTTTCAGAGGCCAAAAAACAAATCGGGTATGCGAAATAAGAAGCCAAAATACAGACTACAGGCCAGGTGTTCAAAGCTACGCTGGGATGAGGTAAGAGGCTATTGGTGGTGTTGTCAAACATCAATGTGCTACAAAAGCTCTACCGACTGCCCTTTGATCGAGGCCACGGCAAAAGAGGTGCAAAAGGGCAATATGCAACTTAGCAGCATCAGGCCGATCAGCGTTATGGATGGCGTGAAACAATGGATCACAGATCATCAAAAGAACAAACAGTTATCATTTAATTTCTGAAATGATTTATGACTATGAGATACAAGCAGAAGATTCAGATAGGCGATAACGTAACGGACATCATGCGATTGCCTTGCGTTTCAGGTTGCAAGAAACTTGATGACAAAAACGGATTTGAGTGGCTGGAATACCAGATAAAGGGAAGCGACAGCGAGACAGCAGAAAAGAGCGACTGGCTCTGTGAGGATTACGATGGACGCTGGCACTGCCTGAGTGATGAGGAATACCAGAAAGGAGGTCGCTGATGGTCAGCAGAAAGGCAAACGTTGTTCACGTTGAGCTGGCAGAGCCATACGAGGGCAGGCGCAACTGGTATTTCAGCAGCATAGCCGCCATCTACGAGCGGCTGCCAAAGGACATCGTGGGAGTGACGAAGGAACACCTGTGGAGGGTGTTTGGCAATAGGAACGAATACACCAACAGGAAAGCCACCATACGCAGGGCTGAACTGGTAGCAAAGGCACACGCACCATAAGGAAGGGGTGAGGGCGTAATCTCTACGCCCTCACCCCTTAAAAACGGATTCACTAAGTAAACGGAACAATCCGCTACGGCCTTTCCTCAATGGGATCATCGGAACCGCCACCGCCATTGCCGCCTTCATCATCGAAGACAACACCCACGGCATACTTCTCGGCCTCGCGGATCTTAGCGTCATTGAAGAGGTCGGCGGCACGGAAACGCCTGCCCAGGTGGAGGTTCAGCCTCACGCCCTCAACATCGTTGGCCGTGAAGTCGGCCTCACGGTTCCTGCCACGGGTCTTCAGGCCGATGCGGAAGATGCCCAGTTCATCGAAGCGCACGGCCTTGCCCTCCAGCAGCAGCTCGCGCAGGCATACCTCCATCTCAATGAGAACCCCTCGGATGGTTCCCTCAGAGAACACACAGTGATGCTTGGCCATGTGCTCCACAAAGTCCTCAAACTCCACCAGTTCGTGAACGGCACGCCCGAACCACTTGCCGTAGCAGGAAGAACAGGGATTGGTATTCTGGTACTTTTTGAAACGAATCATAACATTACGGATTTTTAGTTAGACAATCAGTTATCGGGTGCAAAGGTACGCCATCGGAGCGGCGGTTTTCCGATTATGTACGGTTGCACCCTGTTCCGTGCAGTCATCGGCGGCAAATGGCCGTTACCGTCTGCCGGATAATGCGTAACTTTGCACAAAAATTCATCGTATGGACGATTTCAAGATAAGAGAGTACGGACGCACGGAGCTGGCACAGCTCTATTGCCCAGGCATTGCGCCAGAGTCAGCCTGGAAGAAACTGAGGCGGTGGATGGCACTCTATCCAGGGCTGGAGAAACGCATGGCCGCAACGGGCTACAACAGGAAATGCCGATCCTTCACACCTGCACAGGTGAGGATGATAGTGGAAGCCATAGGAAGCCCATACGATTAACATTTTTTCTTATGTGGTTTTCACACGAAATGTGCATGGTTTTCGGCAAAAACCTATATGATTTTCAAAATAACTGTGTTTATATGAACACATTTTTGCGCCCCAACCGTCATTTTTCCTTCAAAAAGTTTGGAGAATTGGCGAGGAAGAGCTAACTTTGCAACTCCTATTCAAACTGATTGTATAACATTAAGACAAAATTATTATGGGATCGGACGCATAGACGCAATATCTCGTAAGTGCTAAGGAATGAAAGTCTATAACTTCCTGAAGACGTATGCTGGGGCAACATACAGTTTCATTGCCTCATTATGTTCCATTGCCAGTTTGGTGCTACTTTTCATAAACAGCAGACTGGCATGTATTGTCGCGTTGGGCGTGTTTTGCGGTGGCCTGTTGATTTTGCTATATGGCATTATGCGAGGCATCAACAAAATGGTAAGGGACAATTCCGATGAGGACTACAAACGCATTGCATCGTTTTTCTCGTTCCAGTCGAGCGATGGAGTGAAATCCACATTTGAGGTTTTCAGGATGATTCAGAGTAAGCGGCTTTTCCTTACCGAGATACCATATAACTTCAAGTGGACTGGCTCAACCCCGCCGCCGCTGTCTTCACGTTCACAGACAATAACGGATGTGAAATACAATCCAGACAAGAACCAGTGGGATGAAGCCACGATAAGGTTCCCCCAGCCTCTCAAATACAACGAGTGTGCGGTGGTGAATGTCAAGACGGACAATGACGATCACGACAACACGGCCAAGCCATATCTCACGAGCAAGCTGGAAGCCCCTATTGACGTGATCACGTTCAGGGTGTTGCTCGCATACAAGCCACAGGACTATAACACCCCTGCCAAATTACAGCGGAAGAAGATCGGCACAGAGATTGACGGTGGCTATGAGACGATAGGCAGCGTGCCTTTTGACAAGGATCACAAGTTGTACTATCACTGCCTTATCAACCCAGAGCCAGGTTATATCTATAAGATTGAATGGGAAAAGTAGCCCATTGCAAGTAAGAGTTCCCGTCACGCATCCCGTAAGGTCTGCTGGCGGGATATTTTTATTATGGGCCATCGGAACCCGTTTCCGCGTACATTAATATATTAAGGGCAAACAATAAGCCGCCCCATTCTTTCTGCACCGTTCTGCCAAACTTTTCTCCAAAAAATCCGCAAAACAGGCGAAAAGCTGTGTTCATATAAACACATTTTTACTCGGTGAACGTCATTTTTTCGGCAAAATGCTTGCACGGTTCACGGATTTTGACTACTTTTGCAACGCTCTATAATCAAAAAGGAGGTGGGTTGATAATGCCTGCCAACGCCGCTGACAGGCTGTTTTTATGCCTGGCGCCCACAGGATTTCAGCGGTAGCGCAATATACGGCTTTCGTACCCCCGTGTGGATGGTTAATGCCACCACTGCCTCCTTTGGTGTAGAGCAACGGGACAGGCGAAAGCCGTTCTTTTATGCAAACTTGTTATAAGGTATGCTCAAACCAAAGGAACAAGGTTTGCCAGTGAATAACAGTAGCTGCCAAACAGGTCAGGCTCACCAAACGAGCCATTGTGAAATGCTGGAGAAAGCGGCCGATATGCTGGCCGAGGTCTCAGACATCCTTGATCAGTTGTCTGTCTTCCCATTCGTGAAGGAAGAAGAAGTGTGGGGCAATAAGATGGTTCAGATGGCCACCGACACGTGCTGCATGGCTACGGACTTGGCCGAGTTCTACGGGCGAATCTACATCTTTACTAAAAGAGGGGAGGTGTGGCTATGAACACGGCTATGCAAAGCAGCCAGTGCAAGAAGCTGGAACAAACCATCGATATGTTCTACGAATGTTCATCGATGATTGACGAAATTTCACAGTACCAATTCATTGATGACCTTGACACCTTTCTCCGCGATGTCAACCACATTTCGGACAACCTTGGAACGGCCATCAATGACCTCTCCGCTATCCTTGGATATGCCTACATTCACACCAAACGTAATGACATCCTACTATGAACCAGGTTTTCAATTACAACGGTAGCCCTATCTCATTCAACATGGGAAAGGTGACAATGGTTAATGCTACAGAAATGGCAAAGCCGTTCGGAAAAACTGCAAAGGACTGGCTGAAAAACAAGCAGACACAGGAGTTCCTTGATGCTCTTTCGAGTGTTAGGAGAATTCTCCCATCACAATTAGTTGTTGTTACTAAGGGCAATAGCCAACAATTTGAACAAGGCACTTGGATGCACGAAGACGTTGCTTTGGAGTTTGCGCGTTGGCTCAGTCCTGAGTTTGCCATTTGGTGCAATGACCGTATCAAGGAACTGATGCGCTATGGCCTGACCGCCACGCCCCAGACGATCGAGAGCGTGCTGGCCGACCCTGGCAATGCCATCAAGGTGCTCACCGCCCTGAAGGAGGAGCGCGAGCGTGCGGCACGGCTGGAGGATCAGAACAGGTGCTACCAGAGCGAGAACCGCCGCCTGTTGCGCGTGTCGCACAAGCAGCAGGAGATCATCGGGAAGCAGGAGCGGGAGATCGAGCGTCAGAACCCGCTTGTGACGTATGCCAACAATGTACTGAGCAGCGAGACCACCTTCACCACCACCCAGATAGCGAAGGAGCTGGGCATGAGCGCACAGCGTCTCAACCGACTGTTGCACCAGTACGGCATACAGTACAACAAGAGCGGCCACTGGTTCCTCTATCAGCAGTACGTGGAGAAAGGCTACACGCGGACACGCGAACACCTCTATACACGTAAGGACGGGCGTATGAACATCAATCTCACGATGGAGTGGACGGCGGCAGGCCGCATGTTCATCCACCAGGTGATGCGTTTCAGGGATTCGCTCACGAAGGCAGGGGAGTAGGGTGCAAAATGCAACACCACGGACTTTCCACACCAAAAGACTGATCGGCACTTGACGATCCTCTGCCAGAGTGAGGATGAGGGGGAGGGGCTTTTCTGCCTCTCCCCCGACTTTTCGCCAGCATTGTTTGGCCGTTCCACGGTAATTGCCTACCTTTGCACCGTTGGAATCGGAACTTGTCACGGAAAGGCGGCTGGTGTACCTCGCCATGAGGAGCCAGCCGCCGCGTTTTTTTGCCCGCTACTGCCATTTTTCCCGTGCAAAAACGTTTGCTTGTGCATTTTTCCGCATATTTATTTGGAACTTTCAAAATAAATGCCTACCTTTGCATCGGAGATTTCAAATCCACCAGGGTTCTTAACGCAAGTCGGGGGCTTTTGCCGCTGTGAACCAAGTGCCGTTCGTTGAAACACTTACGGGGCGCACGATAAAAGGGATTCTATTTAAGGAATCCCTTTTGTTTTTGCTGTCTCATTTTCTCCTTGCAGACACCCTTTCCTTACGTTTCTCAATTCTGTGGCCACACGCCTCAGTGAGTGTCGCAGCTTGAGCCCGCTCGCGTCTGGCTTCACCTTCACAACGATATTGGCAGGCTCCCTGTGCGCGATGCCGCGCATATCAAGATACTTCACGATGTTTTTTGGATTGATATGGTCTAACATATCAAAGAGGTCTTCTTCATCAACATGCAAAACCACCCTTCTGTTCTTACGCTGGTTGTCACCAGATTTCGGCTCCACTTGCATCACATCAACGATTGTGCAATAATTTAGTGTGACTTTTGGCATTTTTATTGTGAAATGTTTGGAGGTTATTGAATAATTGTTTACCTTTGCACTGTGAATCGGTATGGGGTCGGTGACGGCTCGATGCCTTACGACACGGGAGACCCACGCGGCCTCTCGTTTTTTATGGGAAACTCAGCCTGATTATATCCGAACCGTTGTTAAGCAATATAAATACGTGCTTGATGATTACGTCCGCTCCATATCCCCTCAGTTTGTTCAATCCATCCTCAACCTTTTCGTATGAGTAGTACGATGGATCATGGAAGTAAAGGCATACAGAGTTGTGCGTTTCGCTATGCAATGAATTGAATTTCCTCAGTTGTCTGTTCTTGCGCCCTAACTGGTTACTGAATGTCGTGGAGTTTTCCGTGACAGACAAAAGATCCATTATCACACCGTCAAGAATCATGTCAAGGTCAACAATGTTTTCTGCCTCTGGCCTGAATATGACGCTATGCCCTTGCTCGAATGCAAGGCGTTGGAACTCTGCTTCCAGTTGGTCACCCGTCAGCTGTTCGGCAAAATACCGCTTGTCATCGTTCTCATGTGTCTTGTGGTCTTTATGAGTGGCTTTCAGCCCCAGCGTACTTTCGTCAAACTCCACACCCCTATAGTTAGTGTCTGCTGAAAGCCGATGATACTCCCTTTTGCGCTCACCCATCAGCTCCTCCCTCGCCCCCTGTTCGGTCGATTTGGTGTCCTCTTTGGTGCTTGCGCTTTTCAGGACTGCACCGCCGGCCACGTACTTCTCGTTATCCCTCACCCAGTAGGGCAGCGTGCCGCGCTCCCTTGCCTTTTCCATCCGCTCCTGCGTCTTTGGATCCTGAATCCATTTCTTGAATCCCTCTGGCACATCGTCAACGGTGTTTTCTGAGTGAACTGAGCCAGGATCATCCTCAGAGGCCAGTTTGTCGGCAATGTCAAACGCCTCATCCTCAGTGGCCAGCACGGGGATCATGTAGCACCTACAGTTGGGATGCCAGCCAGTCCACTTGAAATCCTTTGGGTACTTTCCCTGTAGATCGTCACATATATCTGGATCAGGATGGTTCTTAGACACCTTGATCTCTATGCCTACAACAAAGTCCAGTTGCGCCCACCGCTCATAGTCTGAGGCACGGTAGGCAATGTTGGTCTCTGTACGTGCAAGCCTCTGGGCGTTCCTTGCGCTTGAACGGTACACGCCACGGCCAGGATGGTAGTCTCTCGGATCATCGTCAATCCATTGGTATATTCCATCCTCTTGATTGAAGATCCTACGCTTCCACTTGCGCCCATAGATGGGGTTCCCGTCCTCATCCTCACCGATCTTGATACGGAATCGCCTATACCATCTGTCAGGATCGTTCAGGTATTCCTTCACCCTGGCAGCTAACTGATTGGCTGGTGTTCCCTCGCCTATTGCCAGGTCAAGCGTGTTTTCCAGCTCTCCCTTGAACTGCCCTGTGTACTTCCAAACGTTCTGAGAGAGGTTAAGCCCCTCCTTTTTCCTGGCAAAGAAAGCATCCATAGCCTCCCTGTTCCTGAGAAAGTACCTGGCAAAATGAGGGTCGCTTATCGAATGTTCGCCAAAGATAGACTTCACCAGCTCATCGTTGTTCTCAGCGGCAAACATCCATTCCTTTTGTATGCCTCCACGGATGGTTTGGTAGGTCAGGCTATACATACGTCTCAGGATGGGTTGCACTTCGTCTGTGTAGCCGTACTCAGAGAATGAGAAAGGCTTACCATCCACCAGGTAAGTGCCTTTCACAATGTCAATGATCTGTGTAAAGGCGTTCTGGTAGATGGTGCGCACGTTGGCAGCATATCCCTCAGTACGGATGAAAAGGGCTTGCTGTAGATCCTTTCCGCTCAGGTACTTCTTTTTCTTTGGCATCGTTGCAGTCCTGGCTTACTTCTTCGGTCTGTCAAACTCAGTCACCCTACAGGCTGTCATTTTCACCTCACGGATCTCACCGTCAGGCAGTGCCACTACGAACCTTGGGGATCCGAATAACGGCTTGTAGGTCTCAATCACTTCACCCTCATAGGTCTTTTCAAAGTCCTTTGGGTTGGTAGCAGGATCGTTCTCACTGGCCATCATATAGCCAGCCTGGTTGAACTCCACCCATTTCACTTTTCTTGCTTTCATAATTCAAACTCTTTAGTTATATCTGGTAAATCTATTTCCTGGCCTTTCAGCTCATGTGTGCAATCATCCAGGTACTTTATACGCCCGTCAGTAACGTAGGAGTGGCAATAGGTACGCTGTCCTATGTGAGAGCCTTCAACGGCTATAGACGGCCTTATTGTCGGCCTTTCCAGGTTTCCGTTGAACTGCCACACGGGGAACTCATCCGCTGGATCCGTACCGATTTCGTGCCAGGTCTTACAAGCAGGGCACATAAAGTAGTAAAGCCCCTTTGTCATGTGTAGTTTCTTGATCTTTGCCATTGTGTCCTATTCGGCTTGGCCGAACATATCCATTTTGTTAAGTTCCTTCTGTTGCGCTAACTGTTGCTCCATCTTTTCCTGTTGCTCTTGCTTGATCAGCTCTGCCTCTTTCTTGGCATCCTTGATCAGGTAGGAAAGTTCAAGCATCGTCTGTGTACTCATGCCACCAGCACCGTATTGTTTCAGCACATCGGCCAGGGTCTCGCTCACATCGTCACCAAACGGCTCCTGGAACTCATGGCCTAACTGTAGGGAATCGTATTCAGACTTGTGGGCATAGTCAAGCACGTTGCCCATGATAGCCAGCATAAGGGAGGCGTGACGGTTCATGTAGCCATCGTGTGTTTCCTTGCGCTTCTCGGCCTTGATAACGGCCAGCAGCATCACCTTTCGGATCGCCTTGGCAGAAAGGTTGCCCAGGCTCTTCATGTTGTCAAAGTCAATGTTTGGCGTGAAGGATTTACTTAGTATATGCTTATCCAGGCGTTCATACTCATTGGCCTTGCTCTGGCTTGCCTGATCCCAGGTAAGGTACTCAACCTTGCCACCGTTTTTCAGGATGTATAGCTTGGCCTCTTCCTCAGCCTTTGGCAGACTGTTAAGGATCTCAGCGGTTGCCACCATAGCAGGGTTGGCAAAGCGGTCGTTCACATCGGCATCCGTAGAGGTCAGTGCCTCGGATCGCTCGATCATGGGTTGCACACCGTCATGCTCCACCTCTTGCTCAAAGAGCAATACGGGGATCTTTCCTATCGGGTTGGGCGTTACAATGACCTCCCATCCCATGCTTGCACGTTTGGCACGGTAGATGGTCTCGCGTGTGTAAACATCCACGTGGTAGAGCGTCCTGTTACCCGATTCTGTCAGGTGGTAGCCCCAGGCAAAGGCGGTCAGCCGCTTGTACTGATCCTTGATGATGTAAATATCATCGTTGTTTTTCTTGCTCAGGACGTTCAGCAAAAGCCTCGGCTTTCCCTCCATATCCCTGTAAACGTGGTAGAGCATAGCCGCCTTGCCCTCAGCACCAGCGGCACGTTTGCACTCGCGTACATGGGCATTGAAGCGTATTTCTTCCATCAACTTCACATAGTTCTGGTAGGCGTTATCCGTACCCTCTGAAAGCTGGCTCCACTTAACGGGTCGGCCATAGAGGAATACCAGTGCTATCTCATTGATGAATGGTTGGTAGGGAATGGGGATCTTCCACCGCTTGCTCCATCTGAGGAAATTGCCCTTTTTGTCATAAACGGCACGATCCTGGCGTTCATTGATCTTGTGGGTTTCCACCTCATACTCTCTCAGGTTGTTTGCAGCCTCCTGGGAGCAATCGTGCATCATACTCAAAGCCCTGGAAACATCCTTGGATCCCATAAGCTCAGTGAAAGTCTGCTGATACCCAATGGCAGCTTTCACCTCATTTTTGATGGTGTCTAATAAACTCATAATTCATTTTATACTTGTTAAACCGCAATTCCTAATCTTCTCTCTATATCATCTGGTATGTTGTATTCGTTGTAGTCAAACCAGGATCGCATGAGAAACATATCCCTCCAGTCTGGGGAACGGCCAATATCCAGCTTGATCTCTGCCTTTGGCTTTAGCATCAGCTTACCGTCATTGTCAGGCTTCCAGGTCTGTAGCTGTTCCAGCTCGTTTGTGATTTCCTCTTGCTCTGCCATGCTTACAAGTTTAGCGGCCACGCCAACCTCGTTAGCGTTGATATGCTCTGCCAGCTTGTAGCCGCATTGTGCCTGTAGGTTCTGGTAGTTCTCACCAGCGAAAGGCACAGAGTTGTTCACGAAGCCCTGGATCTCGCAATTATCCACTACGCCACCTCCCACGCCATCCTCATCCGCTATTGCACGGTAATTAGGGATCCTGTATTTCTTCTGGCATCGTATGATATACGCCTGGATGTCGGTAGTCTTAGAGACGGGGAAACACTTGTAGTCAATGAGCGTCCACCCATCCCAGACACCGATCCTGGCATAGTCGGCTCCGAACCGCGCAATGTCGGCTGTCAGGTAGTGTATGCCCGTCTTGATGGAAATGAGGTTGCCGAATATGGCACAAATGGCATCGTGTGAACACAGTGCCAGGGGATTATCGTCATATTCCCAATTACCCTTGAATAGGCGTTCAAACTTAACCTTGTCTGAGGTCGTTTTCAAGCCCTCTATGTAGTCAGGATCTATGTAGGGGTTCTCCTGTACCAGGCACGGCAGATAAGCCATGTAGTCGGTCAGATCGCCACGCTTCCACGGCTTGTAGAATGTATCGTACATCCAGTTTTTCTTTGGGTTGCACGTGATAAACAGCTTTCGTTTCAGCCCGTACTCCCTGTTAAGGTGACGGCCTACACGTGTTTTCAGCGTGTCGTATGCCCCAAAGTTCACCTCACCGCCCTCTTCTATCCAGCCGCCCGTGAACTCGATGGATCCGTAACGCTCATAGAGGGGATCGCCTGGCTTGTATTGCAGATCCAGAAAGTCAATCCTGGAACCGTTGTAGAACTCGATGTAATTCAGTTGGCCGTTGTAGTTCCAAAGCTCATCTGGAACCATGTACTGAGTGCAAACTTTCTTGAAGGTGACGTAGGTACTCTGGGTGATTCGTTTCAGCTCTGCACGTCCTATAAACCATTTCGTGCCAGGAAACGATAGGCTCATAAACAAAAGCCAGGCAGCACCAGTCCATGACTTAGCACCACCAGCGGCTCCACCGTAGAGAAATTCAGCGTGTTCATCATCCGTAAGGATCTTTAGTGCCTCGGCTTGCTTCTCATGCCTCTTTCCATCGGCATCCGTAATGAAGTCAAAGCACCCACGCTTGAAAAGCTCAACCTTGATTTCAAGTGACCTGGGAATGTTTATGTTCCTGAATCTCGCCATAGCCTACCCTCCCTTCTTTCCCTTCTCTATCTTTTCCTGGAGGGCGTTGTATTGCAGTAGTTCTTCGGTTGTCAGCATTGACAAGTCGGCTGGCAGCTTGCTCACCTGGGCATCAATGCTACCCTCGATCGTCTCTCTGGGTTTTCCGAAAACACGGTCAAGAACAAAGTCAAGCGCATCCACCTTTCCGTATCGGATGCAACTGTTTATGTGGCTAACAAGTATCTGAATCCAGGCAGGGGTGTTGGGGTTGGGCTTCCATTTCCCGTTTTCGTCCTTTTCCTTGCTCCTTACCAAAGCCTGTAGCTTGTCAGGCGGCAATTCCAGAAGGGCTTGCATGATGTCCTGAAAGTCCTGCTCTTCCAACTCATGCCCTACCTTTTCACCGATGGTATCTTTGAGGTACTTATACACCTTGGGCTTCCTACCCCTTTTCTGAGGTTGGTTGTCAGCCGAAAAACGGTTGCCCATTTTGTTGCCTTTCTCAAATCTGCCCATCCGTAGATTTTTCGTTGTTTGTGTTTGTCGAACACACTTGTCGGGCAAAGAGAAATCAGAGGCGTTTTGCTCTCTGATCCTCATTCACCTGGTAAAGCCTTAGCCTTGCTCCTGAGCCTCCTGAGCCTCGTACTGCTTCATAAACCAGCTTATCAGGTCACAGTTAGGCTCGGCAAACTGGCCTTCCATTTCTGGATCTATCTCAGCCTGTAGAGCATCTGCCTTGTCGATAACGCTGTTCATTGCCTCCACTATTTCCAGGGGTGCGTCAAAGCCGATCCCCCCATTGAGGTGCTGCTTGATGGCATCTTTCTCAATCTGTGATAACTCGATCTTTTTCATACTACTTTCTGATTTTTTATGATGGTGAATAACTAATTTCGATGCAAAGATACACTAAAGTTGGTATTTCTGAGCGATTTTCTTCACTTTTTTAGTGTATTTGTCGGCCTTGCCGTGGATCGCCTTGGTGACGGTCTCAGCCCAGAACTCAGAGACGTTGGTGGCTCCATAGCGGCCATAGCCTTTTTTGTTCTTGTCTGCTTTCCATTTCTTGAACAAAGCCGTGATCTCCTTTCCAGCGGCACGTGCCTTGGTGCTGCTCATTGAGGCGTTCCATGTAGCGTGTGCCAGCTCATGTGTGATCGTGTGCTGTAGGGGTGCGTTGGTGCGATTCTTGAATCCCGTGTCATAGTGATTCTTTCGCACGTCCGCAATGATCGCCTTTTTCTTGCGGTCAAAGAACTTGGAGTTAAGGAGAATACCCGTGCTTTTGCCGCCAGCACCTATGTACGTCACGCCCAGGGCGTTCATACTTGTAAGGTCGGCCAGCCTCACGCTCCGCTCCCTGATACCCATTACTGCCTCAAAACGTGAGACACCCCTAAAGATCTCGTTGTAGGTGGACTTGTCTTTGATAGACGAAAGCGGCCTGCTGGTCTGTACGGCCACCTTCACCTTGGCACTGTTGGAACCTCCACCACTGCCTCCTACATGAACCACACCGCCTGAGTTTCTGCCCATTGTTTCAATTTTTTAAGTTTATATTCATTTTTTCTTGGCGTTGATGAAATCAGTGACATAGACAATGCCGTGCTTTCGGCAAAAGTCCTGGATCTCATCGCCACCGCCATATACTACCAGATTCGGCCTTTCCAGGCCACTTATTTCCTGTGCTACCCTCAGATCGCTTTTCAGGCTCTCCATCCACCCGTCAAGCCCACGTGTGAAGAAAGCGTTGTAGCCCTTCGGTATTCCCATTTTGTTGTACTCGATGAACTTGCGCGACACGTTCAGATCCGCATACACCTTGATCCCACATTCCTGAAAGTACCTTGCAAGAAAGCGTTTCTTGTAGATAAGCTGGATTCCCCACGCGATAGGCGTTTGATCGTGGCATGAGCAATTAGGCTCCACGATGGCCTTGCAACCGCTCAACACCAACTTGACGGGATTCTTGAAAAGAGCCTCAAAACGGTAATCGTCAACGTAGAAATGGTAGGTGGCCACATCTTTCCTGAGACGTGAGTTTGCGCCCCATGCGTTCAGTGGCATTTCCACACGGCCAGCCTGTTCACTCAGTAAAAGGTTGGGTATGTCAAAAATGTTGTCGCTGTCATAAAGCACATCCTTGAACATCTTGGCCTGAAAGGTCTCATCCTCGATCTCATCATCATCCTCTGAATCATCGTCAGAGGCCGCTTTCTTGCCCTCTGAGGGCTTTTCCTTGGCCTTGGTGGGCTTCTTATCATCCTGGCCGCTCTCATCATCGTATGAGGGCATTTCCAGCCCCATGAAATCAAAGTCGGTGTTTTCCCAGAACGGATCAACTGCCAGGATGTTGTAGTCAGTCTCGCCATTGTTGATGTTGTCACGGGCAATCAGCTCCTTTCTGTCATCGTCTGTCAGCTCAGTGTAGAGGATGGTGGGAACCTGGGGCAGCTTCAACTTTATTGCAGCCTTGTTCCTCTGGTTGCCGCATAGGATCAACAGCTTGCCGTCAACCTCTTCCAGTGCCAGCGGCCTGTGTTCCCAGAAGCCGTTGAGCCTGATGCTGTCACACAGACGCTTGAAATCCTCTTTGGAGATCTTTCTTGGATTGTGAGGATGCTGGTGGCACTCGCTCGGCTTACGATAGATGATATTCCCTGCTTTCATAGCATACCCTCCACGCTTATCTCAGACTTTGGGGCATCCTTCACCCCTTTTAGAATCTCTGTGATCGGCCTGTTATCGTCATACGGCACGAAGGTTGCAAATTCACTTGGAACCTTGCACACCTTACGGATCAGCTCTGCACGGCTCACCAAACGCCAGTGCCTCACCTCATCCACGTAAACGATAACGTTCTCATTGGCATCCTCGCCAATGGCATAGAAGCCGCCCCTGTAGTCGATGGGGCAGCGGATGGCATCATAGATGGCCAGGTAGTCATAGCAACAGGCCGTGACCGTTGCCCTCCTGTTCCATTGCCCGTTTATGTATATATCCACCTGATCGCCCCTCAACGGGTACGTGGTGGGAAAGAAATGATTAAGAACCCAGCGGCCAACATCCTCATTCAGCCCCAGGAACCAGGCTACCAACAATACACAGATAGCCCCCAAAATAGTTATCATTGTTGCCATATAGCCATTTACTTAGTGAATATTCGATGCAAAGATACAAAATTCCTGTGTTTATTGAACACATTTAACCATTTTTTTCACTATCAGAACCCAAAAACAAGCATTGCGGCATCCCTACCATGCTCATTCGTGCGTTTTTTCCACCCTGTCATTGCCCCAAAACTGCCAGAAGGGATCTTTGTGGCATTGTTCTTTGGTGCTACCATCTGGAACTCCACCATGTCAGGGTGTTCCGCTTTCAGGTCTGTAAGGTAATCTTCCCAGATCGTTGCATCACGCTTGACTGAGCCAGCACCTTGCAACTTTGCACGATCCTTTTGCGGTGTGTTGTAGCCGTACCAGGTGCGTTGCCTGGCATCCTCTACGCGCACAATTACCTTTGTACCCTCAAAGGACGCTCTGCCACAGTATGAATCCACCACCTCCATAGCCTTGTGGATCTTCATGCAATCAACCTCCAGGAGGGAACGCTGCTTGTTATCCCAAACAGCGATCCCTGTATTTACGCCTGTGTCTATACCGATGTAGTACATACTATTCTGCCTCGCTCTCAGGTGAATCAACCTCGGTGGATCCTGGCATTTCATAGAGTACGACACCCTGTAACGCCTCTCTCTCAGCCCTGGATGGATAGAACTGTATCATCATGCAATAGTCGGGAATATACTTATCCCTCACCTCCTGGATAACGGGCTGGTTGATCATGTCCTTTCCGAAAATGTGAACCGCCCAGAGGTCGTTTTCCATTGTCACCGTCACGATGAAGCTACGGTGTAGGAACGTGCCAGGCTTATACTTGCCATAGGCATCTTCCATCACTGGCTCTGCCTCGGCTGTCTGTTGCAACTCTTTCAGGATCTCCACGTCAAGGTTGCCCCTGTGTTTCTTCCAATACTCAGGGATATGGATCTTTCTCTCATCGATCCCTGCCAGATCCAGCCTCTTTTGACGCTCCATCATGGCGTTTTCCCTCGCCTCTCTTTTCTCGATCGGCTTGTTCTTAATTGTTTTTGCTACTTTCATAACTCATTGATAATTAAAGTGTTATACAATATTTAGAATGTCACGTTTTTGTTCCGCTACAGTGTCTCAACCTCCTTTTCAAGCTCAGAAACACGCTTTGCAATGACTTTTTTCAGGCCGTTACATACCTCCTTATCCCAGGTATTTTCACTTTCTGAATTTCTGTTCGTATTGCTATTGACTGTCACCATAGGGCAATTATTGTCATTCAGCAACGTTAGCATTTTGTTCAGCTCGTCAAGTTCGTTGCTCAAACTCACGGCTCTATCCAAATTCTCGATTTTCATTGTTGTACGTTTTAGAAAATTACCACCATTGACGGAAACGGTGCGCTCTGTTTCGCTTCACCGAATTTAAGCCTACCACGGACAAAGCGAATCTCTTTTGCCTTATGATAGATATAATCGTGAAAGTATGCCGTATCAGTCCTGGCAGGGATAAGCAGCACCACCAATGTATTAGGCTTGCGGCTTTCCTCATAGCACTTTTGCACCCAGGCACCGATCTTTCGCCCATAGGGAGGGTTACAGAAAACTTTTGCCCCCCCCCAATTTTGTGCCAGCCCATCAATTTCAGGCGTGAAATACCTTGGGCATTTTGCATTTTCAGGTAAGGCACACGGATCCAGATTAAAGCCAAATTCTGCATCCAACTTGTCAAAAAAATCTTGTGGAGTTGCCCACACCTCATTTTCAGAGGAAAACAATGCTCTATTTATCATGGTTGCACCTGATATGTTGTGTTATACATTCGCCAGCATAGAACTCACACACCTTACATTCCTTGCTCAGGATGATCACGCCAGGCTTATACGGGCATGGTGTCGTATCGTGCAAATATCCTATGATCCTCATGGCGTTTACTTGGTAGATTTCACTTGTGACTTGTATTCACGCGCTGCCTTTGCCAGGCTCTCATGGCGATCAAGCAGACGTGCCATAAGGCTTATATCCACATTGCTCTCACCATCCATGTACGCCCAGAGGGTACGCAATGCCTCAGCAACCGCCTTGGCCTCCTTTGAGGTTTTCAGGGCGTTCAGCACCTCCTTATTGGTGGCGGTAGATCTGCCCTCGTTCTGGGCTGACTTGACGGCACTCCTGGCCGCTTTCACCTGTTCCTGTTCTGTGTCATAGCTGCCAGCGATCTCCCTTGCAGCCTTCACCGACAACTGGCCAGAGACAATCTTTTCCTGTAGCTCGCTGGGCAGATCCAGGAGCGAGAGGCACTTGCTGATAAAGGCTGGGCTTTTCTTGAATATGTCGGCTATCTGTACCTGGCTGTAGCCGTACTTTTCCTTGAACCTCTGGAACATGATGGCACATTCGTACTCAGTGAATTTCTTGCCCTCATTCCTCATCATCTGCTCTACATAAAGCTGTTCCTCTGAGGCATCACGTGGGGCTTTGAGAGCCTTGATGTAGGGAATGTCAGCACCCTCACTGATTGCAAGCATGGTGGCACGGTAACGCCTTTCTCCATCCACCAGCTTGTAACGCTCCACTCCATCCACCTTGTAGGGAATGACCGTCACAGGGTTAAGCACTCCGTTTGCCTTGATCTGCTCTTTCAGCTCATCCAGGTCAAACTCTCTGCGAACATTGAAACCGTCCACGATGTCAATGTTTCTCGGATCAATCCAGAAGAGATCCGTTCTCTTTGTTACATTTGTTTCCATTGTAGAATAACTTTTATATGTCGAATAATGATAATTGCGAGTGAACTTGCGGCTTGCCGATAATGAAATCACAAATGAAGTTCCTGGCATAGTCAGGGCTAATCATAGAGCGATCTTCTGAGCAAAGGCCGCTGCCATCTTGTCGGCCTGACAATCCGCATATTGTCTTATGGGGTTTATCGTCTTGTATCGTTACCAAATGAGTAGGCTCACAATTCAGGAAATAGTATTGTGTGGGCTTTTGGAAGTAGTCACCACGCAAACGCCTGTTTTTGTCAATTACGGCTGGAGAAAAGGGAAAGTTGTTATGCAGATAGTGAGTGATCGAGTAGGGATTTTCAAATACCATCCTCAGATTCTTTCTCAGGCACACGGCAAAGAACTTTAGCAGCAACTCATAGAACGCCTGGCGTTTCTGGCTCCTTTCAAGCACCCTATCCACAATTTGCTCCTGGGAACACTCCCAATACTTGTAATTGATGTGTGCGCCTGTGAAGTAAAGCACGTTATTGTCGCAAAAGTAGATGCAAGGGAAAAATGCCATGATCAGATCTTCGTTAGTCATTTTGTCAAATATACTTCCCCCCCCCCCCACATAGGCCGTTTCAATCTCGGCAAAGAGATCGGTCACATGGTCGGTCTGGCTGAAATTGTCCTGAATGTCGTAATCTTCGGCTGGGATTCCCAACTTGATAAACTCATTCTTGAACGTGCCAGACTGTTCAAACAGACAATATACCTTTCCTGTAATCTCCATCGTCTTAGTATCTGAAATCCGTTAAGTGAATGATCACGCCCTCAAACACATTGCCTGAGTAGAGCTTAGTGCCAAAGAACCACTCCACGAAATCCTCAACACTCAGCCCATCGTTCTTTGCCAGTTGCTCCACGGGAACCTGCTTACCATCCACCCACGCCTGGGGCAAAGCATCCTCAGAACTGTATGTCATTGTGATCTTTTGCAGCCCGATCCTTTCTCTCTCTCCCAATATCCTTTGGTCTGAGTTGTACGGCCTGCCAGTCCATTCTCTCAGGCTCAGGTACTTTCTGCCTGAGTTGATCGCCTCAGCGCACTTTTCCCACCATCCTTTAGCGTCAGCCCTTATGGTGTGGATCTTCGTGCCTGCTGCCAGCTTACCCTCAAAGCCTGTAGGCTGTCCTGCCTTCGGATGGCCAGGAGGGAATTTCTTTGAAAAGGTGATGATCACCTTGCGTTTCTGCTCTTTCTGTGTCATAACTTTCAGCTTATTATGTTTGACAAACACACTACATCTACAAAAAAAATTAACCTGGTTTACTTGCGTCTGCTACCACCGTGTAGCTCGATCACATTGAAGCTCTTGAAACGGTCTGCCAGGCGATCCTCAAAGCGGCTCTTGAACTCCTTAACGGTCATGTTGCTTGTGAAGTGATAGCGTTTGTTGTACTGTTGGAATATCTCATACCTGGCAAACAGGAACTCATCAATGATCGTTTCCAGCATAGTGCCAAAGCTCTTCTGCTTTTCGGTCGCAAGTCCTATGTCATTCAGGCATACGTTGAATGGTGATCCCTCATAGGCTTTAGGGTCTGCCAGCTCATTGAACGTGTAGCGGTCTATATGGCCGTTGATCTTGTAGTAGTTCATTAGCTGTGTCATGCTGATATTGCGAAAGAAGTTCTCATTGTTGGTAGCTCTCAGGTAGTCGGAAAAGATCTGCATGAGCATCGTCTTACCTGTGCCTGGCTCTCCGATCAGGAGAATGTTTTTCCAGATCTTGTAGTTCTCGTTAGGGAACACCTTTTCAGCAAGTATGCAACCGTTGAAGTAGTAGGTCAGGAACTGTAGCACTTTCCTGTTATGCTCATCTATCTGGAAGTTTGTGAACTCCCTAAGCATATAGTTGTCACCGATGGACTTGATCAGTATGGAGTGCAGCCTGTATTGCTCCCGATCTTCCAGGTCGTACTTAAAACCTCTCAGAATAGTCTTTCGATGCTTTTGCCTCTCCTGTTCCACCTGTTCCTGATTCAGCTTGAATCGCCTCTGCTGATCGTCTCTGATTATTTTCAGAGCCTCTTCCGTTGTCATTTGAAATGGTTTGCCGTTCAGTTCCATATTTCATTATTTCTTCGTTGTACTTATCCACCACCCACATTAAGATGGCTCTGTAGTCACTCTTATAGCGCTTGCCTTTACTACCCTTATAGTTATCCAGGATCTCGATCATCCGCTTTGCTGGCTGTTCTCCATGCTGTTCACAGAGCTTTGCGTATTCATCCCTGGTAAGGGTAACGAACTCGGCATAACTGTATTTCCTTGCTTTGTCGGCCTTTGCCTGTTGCTCAGGTGTAAGCGGTGGAGGTGTATTTGTCTCTGTCTCGCTTGGATGGAACAAAGATGTCTCTTTGGGCTTTTCACGGCTTCCAGGAGGCTTCTGGCTGAACACCTTGGACTTGGTAACACTGCCACCTTTCAGGCCAGCCTCACGCCTTTTCTGACTGATTTCAGCACCCTTGACCATTCGCCTACAGTATATAGCCCCATCCTGACGAACACCACACACGCCTCCGAAAATCAGGCGGTCGAGCCAATCACCTGATCCAGCGGCATCCGTACCCAAAAGCCTTACAATCTCATCTTGCGTGTATATAGTGCCATTCGGCTTAACCATAACGCCACGCTCCACACTTTCCCACATATAGCAAAGCATATCCATCCACAACCCTTTGAGGTCAGGAGGCAGAACTTTCAGCTCAGGGCATCTTAGCCAGTCTGAGGTGTCGAAAGGCATCATTGGTATCTTGTTCTTAGCCATATCTGGATTTGGGTTTTAAGGCTGATGGATTGGTCGAAGCCAACCCACCAGCGGCCTGTCTGTAATTAGATCTCCATGATTGCAATGTCAGGAGCAATTTCACGGATGCGGTTGAGCACATCATCAATGCAATTATCCCTGAACTCTTCCACGGCCTCGTTAGCACCAGGGGAAACGAGCTGTAGGTAGCAGTCTCCGTCTGCCAGGTAGTGATCAAACTCAACCGTGATCGCTACTTTGGGCGTTCCCTTGAAGATGGCCAGATTCACCGTGAAGCTCTTAGGCAGGTTGCTCTCCACCTCCTGCTTGAACACCTCGGCACGGCTACCGTTGGGATCCTTCTGCTTCTGAATCTCACTCTTGGCCTTGGCCGTGAAGTTCTTCAACAGAGATACCAGCTTCATGCACTCTTCTGGATTGGTAAAGAGGCCACGATTAAGGCGAAGGAACTGCCCCAGACGCTCAGGAACCCAGGCTTCCTTAGCATTGTTGATCTTGGTCTTGACAAAGATCTCAGTGAACTCAACACGGCCACCGATCTTGCCTTTGAGGTACTGATCATCCTCATTCACCACTAACAGGATGGTCATGGCCTCACGATCCACCTCAACGTGGGCTTTCTTCTGATCCACGGTGTCGATACGCTTTTCAAGCCAATCAATCGGTGTGCTGATAACGCCTGAAATGTCTGTCTTGATAGGCTCCTTGGTTGGCAGTTGCTCAACGGCCTTTGCAGCCTCTCCCCTACGGATGATCACCTCAATGGGCTTCTCGCCTGTGTAGTTCTCAATGTTCACACTCACTTCTTTGTTCTTAATCTCTTCCATTGTTCTATTGAATTAAGTTGGTTAATAATTAGCCCTCAGTGCCATTGCGCCTGATGGCCTGGAAAACTGTACGCTGTCTCTCTTCGGGTGTCATATCGCGCTCTTCCACCAGGTAGCCGTTCACATCGTAGAACCCCACCTTATGCTCATCCTCATCCATGAACTTGAACGTGTCACCCTTGATCTGTTCACCGCCTGACTTGATCTCATCCAGGATGGCAGCGTGTCGCTCATCCAGGGGCTTGATCTTGCCCTTCAAGTCAGCCGTAATCTCTTTTAGTTCCTGTGCAAGCTGTTGGCGTTGCATTGCAACCTCACAGCACTCAGCCCTCTTAGAGGCCATTTCAGCACTGCCGAACTTGCGCGTGTAGAACTTCTCTACAATCTGGTCGCAGGAATCTCTTAGAATCTGCTCCCTTTCTTCCATTGGCGTGTCTGCCAGCATGATTTCTTTCATAATCTCATATTGTTTTTAAGTTTCACATAAGGGCGTTTGCCCATTTCAGTCTCGTTTCCTGTTGCACCAGTTATCGGTACAGCACCAATATCCAGCCTCCCAGATCTCATCGGGTGTGGCGTTTGGATGATCCTTTAGCCACTTTTCTTTTTGCTCAATGTAGCTCATTCTCTCAGCCTCCAATATTTATCAGGATCGGGTATCTCAACATTCAGGTACTCCCTGGCATACTCTCTCAGCCTCTCGCAGTAGGTGGAGAAAGCCACCGTGTCCATCCTTGCAGTCGATCTTGGGAACTCAATGATCTCGCCTGTCTCTTTGTTCACCACTTTGTCAGCGGTCATTTGAGCCTTGAAAAAGTCATGCACCTGTTCCACGTCAACGAAATCCCAGCCAGCATCATTCAGCCCATCAAGCAGCATAGGGTAGATGCAACCCCAAAGCCATCCGTTCTGATCGTTGGATCTCGGCTTGCGCACTCGCTTGATCTCTACCAGGTAAATCCCATCAAGTGCCTGCCTAAACCACTCATAGAGGCTTTTCAGGTCAAACAGCCCAGATGTTTTCTGAATCCTAACCTTCGGTGTACTCATAGCCTTGGCAGTTCTATCCTCATTCCTGGCACAGCGGCATAGGTGGGCTTTCCTGTGAGAGCCTGTATTTCGGCCACAAAGCGGCCTCTGTCAGCGTTATTGCCCGACAGGTGGATAAGTACCACCTCTGCCACGTTTGAGAGGTCGTTACGGCCTAAAAACGCCTTTGTCGATGCAAATTCCAGGTGTGACTTGGCCAGACGTGCAACCTGGCTCTGATCGGTACGTCCATCCTCAATCGCCTGCCTGAGTGCTTCCACGGAATAGTTGCACTCTATCATCACATGGCTCAGTCCTGGTATGGTGTAGTCCAGGTTGCAAGTGTCGGTAGCGAAAACCATAAGCCCCATAGATGGATGATTGATCAGGTAGCCCACGCAAGGCACGTCATGCTCAACCTCAAACGGCATAACGAGAAAGTTGCCCAAACGGTAGGAGCGGCCAGCCGCTATTGACACGGCACGGCTATCACGGATCCCCTTGGCATCCCAGACGCATTGCAAGGCCAGCGTATGAAAAAGCCCCACATACTGTTTGATGTAGCCTGAGTGATCGTTGTGCTGATGCGTGACACAACAGCCGACAACCTTACGAACATTGAACCTCAAAGCCTCCTTTACTGATTTCAGCCCTACGCCAGCTTCCAGGATCAGTGCCTCACTGCCATCATCGAGAATGTAACAGTTGCCCTTGCTTGAACTACCCAATACAATCAATTCCATATCTATGAGCTTTTAGCGGTTAATATCCTGGCTCAGGAATCGCGTTGCCGCTCTGAGGTGTGGCAGGGATTGCAGCCTGTTGTGTTCCCTCTCCCACCACCTGAGCATTGGAGCCGTCAATTACCAATGTCGGCCTGTTCTCTGTCACCTCTGTAGCATCGGCATAGTCCTCACCTCTGAGATCATCGGCAAAGGCACTCTGCATTTCCACGCTCAGATAGCCGTACTTACTCAGCAGATTGCGTACAACGGTCTTGACACCCATTGCATGAAAGTTACCCAGCCAGCCTACAGTCTTGGAATCATCGGCTACAGGCATAGCGGCCAAAGCCAGCAGTTGATCAATGGTAGTCTCTTTCTTCAAGCCCTTGGAGTAGCGTTTGGCGTGTTTGGCCATTTGCTCAACAGTCACGTACAGGGTCTTACTGAATCCGTTCAGCAGCTCAAAGTAGCAGAAATAGCCTATCACCTTATCCGACAGCTTTTCACCGTCAAAGGCGATCTCACCTGTGAGCTTGCTCACCTTGCGCACCTCACCCTCATACACCACATCGGCATTGAGTGTACGGTATTGGCCTGTACGCATAGCCAACTGAATGTAGCCCTTATAGCCCAACTGGAAGGTAGGCTCCATCACCTTGACCCACCTGTCTTGACCGTGCTCATCCCTGATTTTCTTATTGTTGTTGAAGGGGATGATATAGGCATATCCCAGAGCCTTATTGATTGGGAGGTGAAGCACAGCGGCTTTCAGAGCCTCCATCACCACGGCTTTAGGCTCACACAGTTGCAAGTTGCTGTCTGAGTTGTAGAGATCGATCACTGAGGCAACGAAGGTAGGAGCGTTCTTTGCCAGGGCGTTCTTGAATTGCTCCATCACAGAAGGGGCGTTCAATATGCCTTTCAGCACGTCAACCTTCTTTGGGGCTTTCTCCATAGCACCGCCTTGGGCGGTTGCTGGTACATTGTTGTTTTGTTCCATAATAGATTTGATTACTTTATTGTCAGTTTCTTGTCTCTTGTCACGCAAAGCAGGATCTTCTGGCTTGATGTCTGTAGCACGTCATTCACGCTTTCGGCATTATCCACGAAGATAGGAGCGTTCACACCCTTTGCCTTGCAGATGGCGTTGATAATATCCAGGCCAGCGTTGATCTTTCCAGCATTGTTCACGTCAGGGTAAGGCGTTCCGTTCACGGTGCAAACACACGTCAGCTTCTCGCCACCGTTCAACTGTGAGGCCACGAATGAGAATGATACCACCTGGAAGAGGTTATTGATACGCTTCAATAGTTCGGCATCCTTGGCCTTCTGGAACTGTAAAGCCTGGTATTCCCATTGTTCCAGGTCTGCCACCTCCTGATTCAAGTTGTCTCTCTGTGCCTCCAATTCGTCAATCTCCTTTTGGGCGCGTTCAATAACAGCTTTCTTGCCTATACGCTGGTTGAGGGCATCGATCTCATCATTGATGGCTTTCTTTTGCCCATCATAGTCAGCAGGCGTGTTGAAAAGGTTATCCTGTGCTGGTTCCTGGATGGCATCGATCTGGTTTTGCAGTTCCGTGATCTCATTCGTCAGCCCGATAACAACCTCATCGGCCATTTCTATCTTCACATAGTCAGGCTTCTCAACGGTCTCGGCCACAACAGCCTCCATGTCCTTTGTCAGCACATCAATGGTCTTGGTGTACTGTTGGTATTCCTGATCAGAGGCCAAAGCAGCGGCATAGTCAGGAGCGGACGGCACATTTGACCTGGCAGATACAAGGTCAACCTCCAATGCTTTCAGCTCTGCCTCAGCCTTTTCAATGGCCTGTGTGGTCTCTATCAGGGAGCTATCCTTACCTGACAGCGTTTTCTTTTGGCGTTCCAGAGTGGCAGTAAGGCTTTCCAGCTTTGCTTTCAGCCCCTTGCCCTTCTCTGTGTTGGCCTTGATCCTCTCAGCTTTCTGTGCGTTGAAATTGGCTTCCAACTCAGCACGTTTGGCCTCCACATCGTCAGCCTCCAAAGGACGCTTACAGGTAGGACAGATGAAGGAATCAGGATCAAAGGACACCTGGCTTGCATAGATGGCACGGTACTCAGAGCGGCAAACCTCGATCTCCTGTGTCTTATCATCGATCGTCTTTTGCGTGTCACTCACGTTTCTCTGTGCATCCAGTATGTCGCTTTCCAGGTTGGCCTTGGTAGCATCCAGCCCCTTGATGGCAGCACGTTTGCCCTCGATGGCCTTTTCAAGCTCCTGTACCTTTGCCCTGGCATCGGTGTAGCTCTTACCAGCCTCAGCCCTCACAACACCCTCACGGTTGGCCTGGTTCTCCTTAGCCTGGTTGATGTCGCGCTGGATCCTCTGCCTTTCACTTGCGGCTTTGTTCTCAGCCTTGCGCACGTTCTCGTTATAGAGGGAATCGGCATTGAGGTGCAGCGTACTGATACGGTTGGCCTTTGCCAGCTTCTTTTCATTGATTGCGGCCTGTAGGCTGTTGCGCCTCTCATAAACCTGTGCGTTCTGAGCCGACTTGTCATTACGGATCAGAGCGTCAATGTCGGCAACCTCCTTACGCTTTCCAGCAAGGGCGGCATCCAGGGCATCCCAATCCTCTGCCTCTGGCTTTAGCTTCTCAGCGGTCTCGATCTTGGAGGGAATCACCCTCAGCTCTTCATTACAGGCACTCTTCCTTGCCTTGATTTCCTTTGCTTTCTCGATAATGTCAGTACCAGCAAGGGCGGTCAGGAAATCGGCAAAGGCAGGATCCAGACGCGCTACATCGGCATCCGTAACGTCACCAGCCATATCAAGCAGCATGGCTTTCTGATCCTCTGCTTTCAGGCTCGTAAAGTAGAACGGATTGGTAATCATCCTGAACACGTTTTCACTGATAATGCCACTGATACGTGCATCATACTCACGCTTGGTTGGCAGCTTCACGTCATTGGCATAGAAAAGCGTCTCATGGTTCTTTAGGGTTTCCGTAGTGGTTCCAGCAGGCTTTTCCCACTTCTCACGGTACACACGTTTCAGTTTCAGCTCCTTTCCATCCACAATGAGGATGGCGGTTACTGAGTGCTCCAATTTCAGGATGGGCTTGCCTTGCTCATCCAATGTCTTGATGTTGAAATTGCTGTCAGAGCGGTTAGTGCTGTCCTTTCCGAACAGCAGCCACGTGAAAGCATCGAAAACGGTAGTCTTACCTGTTCCGTTTTCACCCATCACCTGACTTGTGCCTGGCTCAAACGTCAATTCAAGATCTCTCACACCCTTGAAATTCACCAGGTGTAGCGATCGTAGAATAATGTTGCTCATAGAATAACTATTTGTTGATTAAAAAACTGAGTTTCTCCGACTTGTCGATAGCAAGCAGCTCTGACCTGGAATATTGCAGTTTCGATCGGCTTGTCTCTCCCATCCGTACAGGCTTCACAAGCCCCCTCGCCTTCCATTCCTTCACCCTGGATTCCTGGAACTGCCTGTAAGCCTCCCTTTGGGAAATAAGGTCATTGGCTGGCGCAAGTGTCCTGATATAATTTGCCACGCCCAGCTCTGCCATTTCCATACAGAGGTTTTTCAGCTCAAAGAGATCCATTGATACCGTCATTGTCTGCCTCCTTTCCTGTTAGTCAGCTTTAGCCATTACCCATGCCATGCCACCGAACATAGCACCAATGCAAATATTGTGACCTGTCATAGTGACAATGCCGACAATGATACCTACAACTGCCATGATAGCAGCAAATACAATAAGCAGGATATTGATAAATTCCATGTGATCTGATAATTTGATAGTTTTACTTTAGTCCTAATTCCTTGGCGGCAATAGTGTAGGATGGGTGTGCCTTGATAGCGGAAAGCAGCTCTTGCTTGCTCTTCATCTGAGGATTGAAGCCAGAGAGGTTGAAACGCTTTCCAGCACACCATCCGAATACGATCCACACCATACCTTTGTACCATGACACGCCACGCTGTGACACGCCCTGATCCGTATAGTGCCTTTGTGCAATAAGCAGCGTGTCACCGCTGTCACTGCGCACCTTCATTCTGTAGCCTGTATTCTCTAAAACCTTCATCGGTGTTGCATTTAGATGTGTTAAGCGAACAGTTCATTAGCTGGCACTCCCAGCTCCTTAGAGATTACCTCCTGAGCAAGTGCATCAGGCTTGTAAGTTCCGTAAAGCCATCCGTAAACGGTGTTTTTGCTGGACTTGGTGATCTCCATGATCCGCTCAACGAACACCGTCTTAGGTGCTTTACCAGCCCTGGCAGGCAGGTTGTCATAGATTTCTCTGAATTTACTCTTTGCCATGATTATTGATTTTTGATTTCCTTCATGTTTTCATTCTTTCTGTCACGCCTTGCCCTCTTGTAGAGGGCATGGGCGTTTCGTGAAAGAATGAGTTGACAGACAAGTTACTGAACAGCACGAACCGAGAACCCATACCTCCGATTGTAGTTGAGCTGCGGATAGACAAACCCACTATTGAAGTACAAGTAGTACCCACTGGAATCAGAGTAACGCGAAGCTGACCAATAGTAGCCGTAGGAGCCGCGATCGTAGAGCGCAGTACCATAGTAGTAGCCAGCGGCAGGGAAGAAAATAGAATTGCCATTCACCTTAGAAGTAAAGCGTCTGCCATATACACCGTTCTCAGTAGCCCATTCACTTGTGCAATGATCGCAAAGTTCCTGGAAATCCTCACGTGTAGGAATGTGCCATTTCTCACCCAGATCAGCTTTGTTGGCATCATCGAAAGAGAAATACAAGCCGCTTTCCTCTGGAGTGTTTGCGCCCAAATTCATGTTAGCCCATTTCAAACCAGAGGGAAGTCCGAGATCAACAGCCTCAAAGGGAGTTTCCTGTTTAGCAAGAATATCCTCACCAATACGCTTTCCCAGGGCTGTCAGGTAGTTATACATACCATCAACCTGTTTGTCAATAAGACTGGCCTCAGTATCATCCAGGCGATCATAAGCCTCTGTTGACATAAAGGTGTTCAGTTCAAGAAAATCTTTCCTGAGTTTCGCAAAGTCCAGCTTTGCCGTTTCAATGCTCTTAATCATACTTTACTCTTTTTTAGGTTTGACTTTTTTAACATCGCTTTTATGTGTTTTGCAAACATATTTTCGTATATTTGCGCTCACAAAGTTACTTAATCGGGTGCAAATATACAGAGATTTTCTTTATCTAACAAGAAATCATCAAGAAATCGCACTCTATTTAAGACATTTTAACAAGACGATAAAGAATTATGCAAGAAAAGAACAAGAAAACATCTGTAGAAATTATAGCCGATAATGAGCGGCTTACTCTATCAAAGTTGGCCTCTCTGATCGGTTGCAAGCCACAAAATATGTATGACATCAAAAGTGGCAAAGCAAAAAGTGTGTCTGTATCTATAGCAGACAGAATCCTGTCCGTGTTCCCTCAGTATTCACGAACCTGGATTCTGACAGGTGAAGGTGATATGCTCAAAGAACCACCGCCAAAGAATGACGCGACTGCAATAGTGAACAATCAGGTTGGCAACGGCAACCATTTCAGCAGCGATATGACCGTGAATCAGTTCATGGTCGAGCTGGCAGCTCAGAGAAAGCTCACTGAGAAAGCTCAGGAGCAAATGGATCGGTTAATTACAATTATTGAACAATTAAACAAGTAAGGCATGAGAAAGATTCTTTTATTGATGGTGGCTATTGTGGCCATCGGCTTCACGTCCTGTAGTAGTGACGATGATATTCCTCAGACAGTCACACAGCAGGATCTACAGGGAAAATGGATAGCTGAATACTATGGCAACATCTATTCCTTTGAGTTCACAGGTAATGAAGTACATGAAATGATTTCCAAATACCCTAATGTACTGGAAGATATGGAAGGTACTTTCATCCTGGAAGGTACAAAGATGATCGTCACGCTCACAAAGCCGCTATTCAGCCTAAAGGTTGGTGACACACGGGAATATTACGATATTCATTGGGAAAGCTCTGACAAAACGAAAATCAACATTTCACCTATTGGTGTTTTATCAAAAACGAAAAATTGAACATGGATAGATTCTACAGAATGGTGATTGATCTCTACAAAGAGAATATCACAAACAACGGTGTGGATCCTGAAAGGATCTTGGAAGTGAGAAAGGCTATTGCTTGCGCACAGACTGAGGCAAAGATCCTGGATAAGCCCCAGGATGGATTTACTGAGTTAATTGCTGACTTGGACTTTCTGAGGGATAGCCTATGAACACACAGGTCACAAAGAACGTCATGGAGCGATTCTACAGTGCCTTGGATGCCATCATTGCCAAAGGTGACATAAAAGGCGTTAATACATACTGTAGGCTCTATGAGATAGACAGGCGCAATTTCATTGCCCAGAGAAAGGATCCTGAACGTGGATGGTTTCAGGTGTCCTGGCTCTACCCTATGGTGAAGGAATACGGTGTGAGTGCTGAATGGCTTCTAACAGGCGTTGGCCGAATGTTTAAGCAACAAAGCAAAGAATGATAGGTAATGCTCACCAAAAACAAAGGTGGGCATTTCTTTTGTTCTTTCCCCACACCCCTATTTCATATACTCTCTATATTATTATATAAATATTATATTATATATAAGTATATATTTACCCCCATTTAACTTTGTTCGTGATTTTGCTTAGGCAAAACTCAAAAATTTGGTCTTGATAATCAGACAGTTACAAATTTTGCTTAGGCAAAAATAATTTTGCTTAGGCAAAATGACAAGCAAAATGGAAGCAAAATTAAAGCAAAACTTACCGCAAAAATGGGCTGATTTTGCGGATTTTGATTTTGCTTAGGCAAAACGAAAAATTTGCTTAGGCAAAATTATCTCTCTAACACGTTAGTTTTCAAACAATTCTGATTTTTGCTTAGGCAAAACGTAAAATTTTGCTTAGGCAAAATCCATCCGCACTACCTTTTTATTTTCACCAGGTTAAGCACCTTTCTGTTGGCCTTGTCAATCGGCTCCCAGCTCTTCTTAATGTAGGTGTCCGTTATCCTGGTTGAATCATCCACATGGTTGAGGGCGGTGTGTACCGTCCACTTGTCTATGTTACAATCGTTCTGTGCAATGGTAGCCCACGTATGCCTGGCAGCATAGAAATCAAGCTCTTCAACTCCGATCCTCTCAGCAACCTTTTCCAGGCCGTAGCTCAGGGCATGGTGCAACGTACTCATGCTTGAATACATTCTATAGAACTTGAACACCCTCTTTCCTGTAGGATCCCTGTACTTATCCACTAACCCCTGGATCTCAGGCTGGATCTTGATGGAGATCCTGGCACGGTCGGCACGTCTGTTCTTTGTCTTGGTGCGCTCGTATGTGATGCGCCCGTCCTTGCAGTCCGTACAGTTATACAGATCCACCGCGTTCATTCCTACCAGGGCAAAGCTCAGTATGAACATATCCAGGGCAAAGTTGTAGCGGTTGGTGTTTGGGTACGGGCTATCCTTGTATGGCAGTTTCACCAGGCGTTTCATCTGATCGAGCGTCAGGGCGCGTTTCTCAGGTACGGGCTGCTTGGGCATATCAATGTGGGCAAAAGGTGAATTTGGTATGCGGATGATCCCAGCATCCTCATCGTTGAACTCCTTTTTTGCCCTGTTGTGCATTGCCCTGATCCTGGAAAGATAGTTGTGGGTGGCAAAGTCCTTTGTCACCCTGCCCTGTGTCGGGATCCACTCAGCCCATCGTTTCAGGAACCTCACCGTGATCTCCTTTATGCTCACCTTCTCACGGCCAACGAACTTGACCAGGTTGTTAA
>JAEEGG010002631.1_pt1 | contig 46022 bp, 33 predicted proteins | sample 9134161 | NCBI WGS metagenome assembly JAEEGG01 (sample SAMN16246543, study PRJNA631951) | gut metagenome | biome: gut microbiome; feature: rumen; material: CR-attached | host: Bos | place: Iran: Karaj | collected 2018-10 | reverse complement strand
CCTCTATTCACCTGACCACCGTCCAGCAACAAGCCTTCGACCAAATCAAACAGGGCTTCGCCGAGGGGAAGCCTGTCCTGTTGCATGGGGTTACCTCCAGTGGAAAGACAGAAATCTATATAAAACTGATACAGGACACCATTGATGCGGGGAAACAAGTACTGTATCTTTTGCCGGAGATAGCACTTACCGCCCAGATCATCAACCGTCTGAAACAGTATTTTGGCGATAAACTCGGGGTTTATCATTCACGATACGGCACCAATGAAAGGGTGGAGGTATGGCAGCAGGTGCGCGACTTTGCGCAAAACAAAAGTGCCCAGCGTCAAATCATCATCGGCTCTCGTTCGGCCATTTTTCTCCCTTATTCCGACATCGGTCTGATCATCGTTGATGAGGAGCACGACAGCAGCTTCAAGCAAGTGGATCCTGCCCCTCGGTATCATGCCCGCGACGCTGCCATCGTCCTTGGCTCGATGCATCATGCCAATGTGCTGCTCGGATCGGCAACCCCTTCCTACGAGAGTTATTACAATGCGCTTCACGGCCGCTATAAACTGGTGGAGATTACCGAACGCTATGGAGGCGTGGAGATGCCGGAGATTATCCTTAGCGACATGCGGGTGGAACGTAATCGCAAGACCATGCAGGCCGACTTCGGCAGTGTGTTGCTCGAGGCGGTGAAAAAGACCCTTGAAGACCACAACCAGGCTATCTTGTTTCAAAATCGTCGCGGATTCTCCCTCCGTATCGAGTGTGACGACTGCCATCATGTGCCTCAGTGCATCAACTGCGATGTGAGTCTTATCTATCACAAGAAACAGAATGTGATGCGCTGTCATTATTGTGGTTATACCGCCAGCGTTCCCACGGAATGTCCGCAATGCCATAGCACCAACATCAAGATGCATGGTTTTGGCACTGAGAAGGTGGAAGAAGACTTGCAGCTGGTGTTGCCACAGGCCAAGGTCGGCCGTCTCGACCTTGATACTACCCGCTCTCGGAACGATTACCAAAACATCTTGGAGTCGTTTCAGGACAAGGAGACGGACATCCTTGTGGGCACGCAGATGGTGACCAAGGGCCTTGACTTCGATTCGGTAAAGGTCGTGGGCATCCTCAACGCCGACAACATGCTTTCTTTTCCGGATTTCCGTGCCCATGAACGCAGCTTCCAGCTGATGTCGCAGGTTGCCGGTCGCGCAGGCCGGAAAGGAGGCCATGGCCAGGTGATCATCCAAACCTACGAGCCTTCGCATCCTGTGCTTCAAGATGTGCTTCGTAACGATTTCAAAGGGCTTTATGACAAACAGATGGTCAACCGCCGTCAATTCGGCTATCCTCCTTTCTACAGACTTGTCCTCATCAGGCTTAAACATAAAGATTTCCAAAAGCTGAATCCAGCTGCCGCCACCTTGGCTTCCATGCTTCGACCGATATTCAAACAAGATCTCTTGGGTCCTGAATATCCTATGGTTTCAAGGGTGAAAAATTTGTATATCAAGCAAATGTTGGTCAAATTCAACCGTGAGCACAATGCCCAGCAGGTCAAAGAACTGATCATGCAGCAGATTCATTTATTCCAACAACACTCTGATTTTAAGTCGGTTCAAGTTCAGATTGATGTCGATCCGATGTAGGCTTATGGGGTGTTAAAAAATAAAAGTGCTGATTTTCTTGTTTTTATGAAAAAACTTTGCTAATTTTGAAGGTTATTTTCATAACCATTTAAAATTCAGTAATATGCACAATTCCGACTCGTCTTCCAAGCCTATCCGGATAGGTATTACCCATGGTGATTTCAACGGTATCTCCTACGAGATTATCTTGAAGTCGTTTTCAGATTCGCGTATGCTTCAGATGCTGACTCCTGTGTTGTATGGTCAGTCGAAGGTCTTGTCTTATTACAAGAAAAGTCTGGGCATTGATGACTTTAATTATTCCTTGACCCGAGATGTGCGTCAGGCTAATTTGCAGAAGTTCAATGTGGTTAACATCACTGACGATGAGTTGAAGATTGAGCCAGGGATGATGACGGAGCAGGCTGGGAGGATGGCGGCGCTTTCTTTGAAGCGTGCTGCTGATGACTTGGTGAAACGTCATATTGACGCTTTGGTGACAGCCCCATTAAGTCCCTCGGTTTTGAAGTCATCGTCTTTTCCTTTCAATGGGCAGTCCGACTATCTCTCTTCCTTGTTCAACGGGCAGGATTATGTGGAGATGTTGGTTAGCGATTACCTTCGCATTGGCATGGTTACCTCTGACATTGCGGTGAAGGATGCGGTCTCGGTGGTTAGCAAAGAGATGGTGATGCACAAGTTAGTCATATTGGCTCAGGCTTTGAAGAAGGATTTCAACATTGCTTCGCCAAAGATTGCCGTTATGGGGCTAAATCCTCACGCTGGCGACGCTGGGATGTCTGGGGTTGAAGAACGTGACGTGATCACGCCTGTGCTTGCGATGGCTCAAAAAAACGGGCTTTTTGCCTTTGGGCCTTTTGCGGCTGACCGTTTGTTTGGGACGGGTGCATGGCGGAAATATGATGCGGTGTTAGCGATGTATCATGACCAGGCGGCTTTGCCCTTCAAGATGTTGTCGGTGAATGGCGGTGCCATTTACACGGCGGGTTTGCCGGTGGTTCGCACTTCGCCTTTTCACGGGCCGGCTTACGACATTGCCAATAAAAACGAAGCATCGCCTGACGCGATGCGCCAGGCGATGTTTCTTGCTTTGGATATTTTAAATAATCAAAGGCTTATTTAACAACGAACTTCTGAGTGTCGGAACCAGCGTTGATGAAGTAGATACCGCTGTTCAGAGTAGAAACGTTGATGGTGTTGAGACCAACATGGCCTTTCATTCTCTGGACGAGTTGGCCAGTGATGGTGTAGATGGAGATCTCTTCATTCTGGTTGAGGGTCACATTCAGTTGGGTGGTAGCCGGGTTGGGGCTCACAGCCATCTTGGTGTTGTGTGACACTTCCGGAACGGCGACGTTGTCACCCCAGAGGTCATTCAGATTGAAGACGAAGCCAGTGTAGAAGTTGTCGGTACCGACGCTTTCATCGCTTTGGACGAAAGTACCGCAGCCTTCGTCAACCTGAGCGACGACGACCAGCTGACCGTCAACGATAGCGGCTTGAGGATAAACCATTTCTGAGTTCTCATACATCCAGTAGTCTTCACCAGCGACCAAGCAGACCTCGTTGTCCCAGGTCAGACCGCCGTCGGGTGAATAGTTAGCGAAGAGGTGATAGTAGTAGTTGAGGTCACCGTCTTTGCAGCGGGTGTCAAGAGCAGTCCAAACAGCCACGAGGTCATCGCTACCAGGAACTCTCATCAGGACAGGCATAGCGCAGACGCCGTTGTTGTAGTGGCCGTGGTTGGTGGTTGAGTTACCTTCTTGATAGAAGTCGAACATGACGGACTCATCGCTGCCATCCCATGACACATAACCTTCTTCAGCTTGAGGAAGCAGTGAACCAATGTACTCAGGGAGTTGCATGTGGTTACGATCGCTCCACCACCATGAGGACTGGTAGATGTCGAAATCGAGGTAAGCGGTGTCGAGGATGAAGGGTTCGCCAGGAACCAGGTTGCCTTCGATGGTGCTGTTACCAGCGACTGAATCGTGGCAAGGAAGGTTTTCAGCCCAGTAGGCGACGCCACCGATGCCAGGATAGTAGCTGCCAGAGCCAGCTTCACCAGTAGAACCGTTCCATTCGTAAGCGATCTTCAGGTTGCCATAGCTGTCATACACGGGAGAGACCCAACGGGGATAGAAGAACCAGTTGGCGGTATCAACACCGTGGATGTTGGGGTGTGAGTAGTACATCTTCTTTTCCCAGGTTTCACCATCGTCATGGCTGACGAGCACGAAACCATCTGACCAAGCGTTGTTGACCACGAGGGTGAGGGTGTTGTCTTCAGTGGTTTCCATGAAGTAGCACACGTTGGAACCCCAGTCAAGGCCGTCAGCAGGACCCATGAAAGGAAGAACAACGTTCTGCTTGTCCCAGGTTTGACCACCGTCCATGGAACGGAAGTAAACGATAGGATCGGTCACGGAGTCCATGCCCGGGAGGGTGCCGCTACCAGCGGTAGCCACGACGTGGATGATGTCGCGGTTGGGGCCAGAGGTCATGACAGCAGGCCAAGCGGGACCAGTGGTGTTGTCCAGAACGCTGACAGCTTGCAGGCTGTTGGCGGTCATGTTGTCCTTGTCCTCAGCAATGTAAAGATGTAACTCATCAGCGGTGTGAGCAGCAATGGCAAGGCCATTCTCACCATAACGAGCGATGGAACCGAAACCAGTTCTGTCAGCTTCGATACGGCCACCAAGGCTTACGAACTCCTGGGTCTCAGGATCGTAGGTGATGATACCAGTACCACGGTCAGCGTAATTGCTGGTGGCAGCGGTGGTGAAGCAGAAGTTCACTTTGCCATCTTCCCAAACGTGGGTCCAAGTACGAGCACCGCAGTTGGACTGCCAGTCGTACATGGTCATTTCGATTTGAGCACCTTCCACTCTCATCATAGAAGGCTCGACCTGGACGTTTTGCATAGTGGCGGCTTCGTCACGAGCAACAGTGCGCGTCTGAGCAGCTTTCGGACGGAAGTCTTTCTTAGCAGCTTGCTTTACTTGGGCATAACCAGCACCGGCAATGGCCAAGATCATCAGTAAGGTAAACAGTTTTTTCATTTTTTGATGATTTTTAATTAATAATAGTGTTAGTTTTACTAATTGTTTCCTTTTCTTTGAGCCTACAAATGTACGAATAATATTTTTTCCCGCAAGGGGTTTTGAGAAAAAACTTTTTTTTTGAAAAAAATCCATAAATGATTGCCGATTGTTTTTTCTTTGTATTTTTGAAAATGTTTTTATGAATAATGTCCTATGAAAAAACTACACATTACTTTATTGCTATTAGGGGCCTTCGTGGCCATGATGTCTTGTGAACGGCAGCAAGACGCGGGGATGTCGAAAGACCCCGTTTCTTATGTGGATCCTTTTATTGGAACAGGGGGGCACGGCCATACCTTTCCTGGAGCTACTGTGCCATTCGGCATGGTGCAGTTCAGTCCCGACACCCGCATGAACGACTGGGACGGCTGCTCGGGTTACCATACCTCTGACCACACCATCCTCGGGTTCAGCACCACCCATCTCAGCGGCACAGGCTGCTCCGACTATGGCGACTTCCGTTTCATGCCCGTCGTGGGCGAGGTGAAACTCGACAAAGGGGAGGAGGAAAACCCTGCTTCGGGTTATCGCTCCTCGTTCCGTCATGAGAACGAAGAGGCTCGCGCGGGTTATTACAGCGTGCTGCTCGATGACTACCAAGTGAAGGTAGAGCTTGCCGCAGGTAACCGCATCGGCATGATGCGTTGCTCCTTCCCAACGGCTGACGACGCGCATCTCCTCCTCGATATGGTGGAAGGGGTCAACGATGAGTTCGTCTATGAGTCCTCGCTGAATATCGTCTCCGACCATGCCGTCAGCGGATTCCGCCGTACACGTGACTGGGCTTACGACCAATACCTTTATTTCTATGCGGAGTTCTCCAAACCATTCAAGTCATACACTGTGTTTGACCACGGACAACCCGCCGAAGGGAACGAGATTAGCAGTGACCATCTGAAAGCTGTCTTCGATTTCGAGACGGTGGAAGGTGAGCCTGTGATGATGCGTATCGGTATTTCCGCCGTTGACGCGGAAGGGGCCAAAGGCAATCTTCTTGCGGAGCTTCCTGGAGAGGATTTCAACTTTGATGCCCTGGCACAACGCGCTTCTGAGCTTTGGAACAAGGAGTTGAAGCAGGTCGAAGTCCAAGGTCGCGACCTTGCCGATTTGAAGGTGTTCTATACCAATCTGTACCATGCGATGATTGCGCCTAACTTGTTCTCCGATGCCGATGGACGTTACCGTGCGCATGACTTGAAGGTGTATCATTCCGACCGTCCCGTCTATACGGTGTTCTCCCTCTGGGACACCTTCCGCAGTCTGCATCCTTTGTTCAGCCTTATCCAGCGTGAGCGTACTGTCGATTTCATTAATACCTTTATTAATAATTACGAAACGGATCCTGAACACATGCTGCCTATTTGGGAATTGGCTGGTAATGAAACCCATTGCATGATTGGTAACCACGCCATTCCGGTCATTGCCGATGCCTATTTCTGTGGCATCCGTGACTTCGACGCACGGAAAGCCTTGGAGGCCATGGTGAACTCGTCGCGTCAAGACCGCCGTGGCATGGGGGCCTATATGAAGTATGGCTTCATCCCCGTGGACTTGGAAGGCGAGGCCACCTCGAAGACCCTGGAGTATGCTTACGACGACTGGTGCGTCGCCCGTATGGCAGAGGCCTTGGGTGAACAGGACATCGCCAATGAGTTCTATCAAAGGGCACAGGCCTACAAGAACCTCTTCAACCCGAAAAACCAGTTCTTCCAAGGCCGTCGTAACGGTGGCTTCATGGAACCGTTCGACCCCACCCAGGTCAACTTCACCCTTACGGAAGCCAACACCTGGCAATATAACTTCTTCGTCCCTCAGGATATCAACACCCATGTCGATTTGATGGGAGGAAGAGAACAGTATGCCCAAAAACTCGACGCGCTGTTCACCGCCTCCAGCAAGCTCACGGGCCGCGAACAGGTGGATATCACCGGCTTGATCGGTCAATATGCGCATGGCAATGAGCCGAGCCATAACACCGTTTATATGTATAACTTCGTCGGACAACCCACCAAGACACAACGTTATGTGCGTCAGGTGATGGATGAGTTCTATACCGATGGGCGTGATGGCCTTAGTGGTAACGAGGACTGTGGTCAGATGTCGGCTTGGGGCGTGTTCTCCGCCATGGGGTTCTATCCGGCCACTCCCGCATCGGGCTATTATGTGTTGGGCGTGCCTCGCTTCGACAAGGTGTCCCTCCATCTCGGGGAAGGCAAGACCTTTGTCGTGAAGGCCAAGAACTTGACTCCGCAGAACCGTTATGTGAAGTCGGTGAAACTGAACGGAAAGCCTCTGGCACGAAGCTATGTCACTGTTGACGAGGTGCTGGCGGGCGGCGAGTTGGTGTTCACCATGACCGCCACACCGGATTCGCCTTGGGCTACCCAGCCAGAGAACTGCCCCGTGATGCGCATCCCCACCGAGTCAATTTTGGTGGTCCCCGCCATCAATGCCTCGTCCAACACTTTCTTCGACAGTCTCATGGTCACCATGAGTCATCCCTTGGAAGGGGCATCCATCTATTATACCCTCGATGGGAGCGAGCCCAATGAGAACAGCTTGCGCTATACCGAGCCTCTGATGCTGAAGCAGGCGGTCACCCTTCGCGCTGCTGCCTTGCAAGGGGGACGCTGGAGCCGCGTCGTCGAGTCTGACTTCTATCTCATCGACGCAAAACGGGCTGTAAAACTGGAACATCCTTTCTCCGACCAGTATGACGCAGGTGGCTTGAAAGCACTCATCGACCATCAAAGAGGTGGCGAGAACTTCCGTACCGGGACCTGGCAGGGCTATAGCGGCGTGGATCTCGTCGCCACGGTGGACCTTGGCTCCAAACAGCGTATCAATAGACTCGCAGGTGGCTTCCTCCAAGAACAAGGCTCGTGGATTTTCATGCCCAAGGAAGTGGAGTTCTTTGTCTCCGACGACGGAAAACGTTTCCGCAGTGTGGGCAAAGTCGTCAACGACGTGCCTTTGGATGAGGACGATGCCGTGATTCAAGATCTTGGCGTACGCCCCCGTTGCGACGCCCGTTATGTGAAGATGGCTGCCAAAAACATCAAGACCTGCCCCGACTGGCATGTCGGTGCCGGACAGCCAGCCTGGATCTTCTGTGACGAATTTATCATCGAATAATAATCAATTCAACAATTAAACCATTCAACAACTCAACAAAATGAAAGAATCCATTGTAATCCTTGCTGGCGGTGGTCCAGCTCCTGGTATCAACACCGTTATCAGCACAGTGGCTAAAACCTTCCTCAAGGCCGGTTATCGTGTGCTTGGCTTGAACGAAGGCTACAAAAACCTTTTCAAGGAAAATCCTCTGGTGGATGAAATCGACTTCATCTATGCCGATGAGATCCAAAAACAAGGTGGCTCGGCTTTGCGTATGAGCCGTTACAAACCGAAGAACGAGGAATTCAACACCAATTTCTTCGTGAAGAACAACGTGAAGCTCCTGGTCACCATCGGTGGCGATGACACAGCATCCACTGCAAACCGCATCTCGAAATATTTGAGCGAGAACAACGTGCAGATTCAGAACATCCACGTGCCCAAGACCATCGACAATGACTTGCCGCTTCCTGACGGTCAGCCGACGTTTGGTTATTATTCCGCCAAGGATGCCGCCGTGCATCTGGTGCAAACGGTTTATGAGGATGCCCGTACCAGTGGCAACTGGTTTGTCCTTTCGGCCATGGGTCGTGAGGCCGGACACCTCGCTTTCGGTATGACCTCCGCCTGCCACTGCCCGATGGTGGTCATCCCCGAGATGTTCAACAAAACGGAGGTGACCCTCGACGCCATCATCAACTTGATGGTCAGCTCCATCGTCAAGCGTAAGCTGTTGGGTGTGGAATATGGTGTCGTCATCATCAGCGAGGGTGTGTTCCACTTCATGACGGATGCCGAGATTGAGAAGTCGGGTGTGGCTTTCACCTACGATGAACACGGTCATCCTGAGCTGGGCAACGTGAGCAAGGCTCATATCTTCAACTTGCTGCTGCAACAGCGTCTGCGTCTGCTCGGCCTCAGCGTGAAGAGCCGTCCTGTAGAGATTGGCTACGGTATCCGTTGCGTGGAGCCGAACGGCTATGACCTGACCTATTGCTCCTTGCTGGGCTATGGCGTGAAGAAGCTGTTCGACAGAGGTGTCACGGGTGCTATGGTCACCACCAACCCCAAGGGTGAGATTATCCCGTTGTATCTCAAGGATGTGGAAGACGAGAACGGCAAAATCAAACCGCGTCTGGTCAACCTCAACGGTCCCAAGGCCGAGTTGATTTTCAACGATGGTCTGCAATATATCACTCCAGAGGATTATGAGGCAGCCAAACGCTACCTGCCGAATCCTGAGGAATACGACTTCAAGAAAATCTTACATTGGTAAGGTGGTAAGTTGAACATCGAAAATTTTCGATGTTATCATTTGCTCAGCTGTTCAGCGATGAGATTGTTGAGCTTTAAAGCCGCGTCTCTCAGCAGGCTGACATCAGTGGGGAAGGGCAGAGGCTGTTTTGCCAAACGTTCAAGGGTTTGTGCGGAGCAGGCTTCTGCCTTTCCTTCTATAGAGGTGTAGCTGTAGTTGAATTTGGAACTTGCCTCCAGGCCATGGATGGTGATGACGTTCCAGTCGCTTCCGGTGACGCTTTCAGGGTCTTTAAAGATGAAATGCAGGTCGGCTTTGACGGTGGCACTCTTGCTGAGGTTGTGGTCCGTCACCATGGCGGTGAGGTCGCCGTTGCTTTCTTTGAACGAGGCGGTCTCGTCGCGGTCAGGGGTGACGATGAAATCGGTGAGTTCAACAATCATCTTAGCCGTTTTCATGAGGCTGTCTTTGGCGATGGGGAAGTGGGAGATTTCCGTTTCGTCGAAATACATGATGGCTTCGTCGAGGCCTTGTGGTAAGGGGCGGCGTGAGTCGTTGTAGTCAAACTCCGATTCCAGATGGGAGGTCTGTCTCAGCATCGCCATCACTTGATATTCGTTGATCAGTGAGGCATCGGTGCTGACACGGGTGAGTGTGCGTGTGAGTCTCTTCGCTTCCTTGATGTTGGCGGGCTCCCCGGTCTCTAACAGCTGTCGGATTCTTGCCGAGAGATAAGCCTCCGCTTTGTTTTTCGAGCCGCTCAGCTCATCGTCCAGATTCAACGGCTGGTAATGAATCTCTTTTTTGAGTTGGTTGGGGAAGCAGGACAGGGCGTCTTCACGTCCTTTCATGCTGGTGTACCGTTCGTAGATCTCCGGCCAAACGTCGGGTTGTCCCGTGGCCTTCAGCTGTTGGATGCGCTCGTGGTCAGCTTGGTTGGCTTTGTGGTAGGCGTTGGCGACCCAGGTGACTTCGTCAGCGTGAATCCGTCCCGCACAGATCTTTGGCGCGGTTCTTAGAATCACTTGGTCGTATTCCTCGGCTTCGTATAACTTTTGGGTGGTGTTGCATGCGGAGAAAAGCAGGCAGGCAAATAATGCCGTGGGTAATAAGAGTCGTTTCATGATCATTGTCTTTGTCACAAAAAAGTTTTAATATGCAAATATCACGCCATTTTTTTTCGTTATCTTTGCCGCATGGAAAAGATTAAGCAATTACAAGAGAAATTCTCTTCTTTTATGGATTCGGTAGCCTTCGACTATCGTCCCGCCGAGCTGTATGCTCCCATCACCTATACCTTGTTTCAGAAAGGCAAACGGCTTCGTCCGATGTTATGTCTGTTGGCTTGCGACCTGTTCGGTGGCTCGCTTGACGAGGCACTTTATCCCGCCTTGGGGTTAGAGACCTTTCACAACTCCACCTTGCTTCATGATGACATCATGGACCAGGCTCCTTTGCGTCGTGGCATGGAGACCGTTTATAAGAAATGGAACACCAACATGGCCATTCTCTCTGGCGATGCCATGATAGCGTTGGCTTTCGATTTCGTCCTGAGGACTCCCCGGTCGTCAGAGACAGCTCGTCTCTTGGCTCAGGTGCATCGCGAGGTGTGTGAGGGTCAGCAGTATGACTTGAATTTCGAGACCCAGCCAGTGGTCTCGATTCCTGAGTATATGGAAATGATACGCCTGAAGACCGCGGTGTTACTTGCCACGAGTCTTCAGATGGGCGCTGTGGTGGCAGGCGCTGACGAGCAGAGCCAGCGTGCCCTTTATGATTTCGGAATTGCCATCGGGATGGCGTTCCAGCTTCAGGACGATGTCTTGGATTGCTATGGGGATGAGTCTGTTTTTGGGAAAAAGACGGGTGGCGACATTGTCGAGAACAAAAAGACCTACATGTTGCTGAAGGCTTTGGAGCTGGCATCCCCGGAGATGAAAGAGACGTTGACGCGGTGGTGCTCCACGCCCACCGTGGAGCCTGTGGAGAAAATACAGGCTGTCATAGCCTGTTATGACGCGCTTCATGTAAAGGCTGAGGCGGAGCAAGTGATTGCTGACTACCACCGTCAGGCTGACGCTTTATTGGATTCAGTCCGCATCCCGGAGGAACGGAAACAGCCTTTGAGGGATTACGCGCGGATGTTGTTGGGACGGTCGAAATGATACAGATGAAACATGAAAGAGGGCGGCCTGCATGCAGGCCGCCCTCTTTCATGTTCAGCTTTTGATGGGCTGTTTAGTTATTTGTCTGATCTGGTTGCATTTGGAGTCTCTTTTGCTTTTTTAATCTTGATCTCCTTGGGTTTCATTTTGTCAGGAGTGGCTTTGGGTTCGGCAGCCTTGACATTCTTTTCAGCTTTTTTATCTTTCTCGCAGCAGTCGCCTTTGCCTTTTTTGTCGCAGGCTTGCTTGTCACATGCTTTCTTGTCGCCTTCTTTGACGGCTTTTTGCTGTGCTTTGGAAGCGTTTTGGAACTGAGCGGCCTCGGGTTTAACGGCAGCTTTTTCGTGTTTTACTTCTTTGCTGTCAGTCTTAACAGCTTTCTTGTCCTGAGCATTGGCTTGTTGAACAGTGGCAACGTTGATGGCAAAGAATGCCATGACGCCTAAAACAATCGCTTTTTTCATGATAATAGATGTTTTTATTGATTAATGTTTGTTGAATAAACAGTATAAGTTATGCAAATATTATACCAAAAAACCACTTCTATGCACTTTTATAAAAACAAACAGCTGTCCCCATAACTCAGGAAACGGAAATCATGGTCGAGTGCAAATTGATAGGCTTCTTTCCATCGGTCGCCGATCAAGGCGGACACCAAGAGCAGCAGGGTGCTTTTGGGTTGGTGGAAGTTGGTGATCAACCCTGTGATGACTCTCATCTGGTAGGAGGGAGCGATCATCAGGGCGGTGGAGGCTTCTAGCCGTTGAAGCTGGTGTTGGTCGAGGTAGGTGAGGATGTGTTGAAGGGCTTGGCGGGTGGAGAGTTGCGGGTGGGTCTCGTAAGGATACCATTGCTCCACGTGGAGGTCGCGCAGTGCCACCCCTTGTTCTTCGAGCATCATGCCAATCCAATACAGGCTTTCGAGGGTGCGTGTGCTGGTGGTGCCGACGGGAATAATGGGGTGGCCGATGTGCTGGATTAAGTGTTGGATGAGTGATTTCTTCACGATGATGGTCTCGGAGTGCATGGCATGTTCACCGATGGTTTGTGTGGCAACCGGTCTGAAGGTGCCAGCGCCCACATGGAGGGTTACCTCGTCCATGTCAACGCCTTGGTCTCTCAACTGTTCCAGCAGGGGCTTGGTGAAATGGAGTCCCGCGGTAGGGGCGGCTACGGAGCCGTCATAACGGGCGAAGACGGTCTGGTAACGGTCCCGGTCCTCTGGCTCCGCCTCGCGATGCAAATAGGGTGGCAAGGGGATCTCCCCAGCGGCTTCGAGTACGGTGGCAAAGGGCAGGGTGGCTGGTTCCCACGAGAATTCAATCACCGAATATTGGTCGTTTCTCGAAACTCTTTCGGCACATAACATAATCTCTTGGCCTCCTGAACTTAGATGCTGCCGTAGCATTCCCTCATGCCAGCGTTTCGAGTTCCCGACCAAACATTTCCACCGAACGGGCGAAGGACTGCTGAAAGCAATCTGATAGTCGTCTTCCGGCTCAAGACAAAAAATCTCGATGTGCGATCCGGTGTCCTTTTGGAAACGTAACCGAGCACGAATCACTTTGGTCTCGTTGAATACCAGCAGGGTATGCTTTGGTAGGAAATCGCCTATGTGCTTGAACTGCGATGCTTTGATAACACCGTCTTTCAACACCAGTAGCTTGGAGGCATCGCGTTCTGGAAGCGGGTATTTGGCAATCCGCTCTTCGGGTAGGGGATAGTCGTAATCTTCTATCGACAAATAACGTATTTTGTCCATGTTGGAGCTTTTTTTTGCAAAAGTAATATTTAGTTTTACTACTTTTGCAAAGTATCAAAGCGAATTGTCATGAAACGTGTTTTTTTCTTTTTGTTGATGTTAGCGTCTTTTAGCTTGAGCGCGCAAAATATCTCTGTCGAAGGGGCTCAGTCAGGTGTGTGGGGTGTGGATACCGTCAAGGTGGTTGGTAATGTCAAAGTGACTGATACCTTGAGAATTATGCCAGGTACCGTGGTCTTGTTTGAAGGCTTTTATGGTATTCTGGTGGGTAATAACGCATCTTTAATTGCGCAAGGAGCCGTGGATGACAGCATTGTCTTCACTGTGTCCGACACGACTTCCCTCTTCGAGTATAACAATAACAGGGGGGCTTGGAATGGGATTGAATGCTCCAAAGCCTTGCATCTGAAACTTGATTATTGTGTGTTTCAATATGCCAAGGCTTCCGATACGCTCGACATGTCGGGAGGTGCCATAAAGGCTATGCTTTCCGATGATATAGAGATTAACCATTGTGCGTTCCGTCACAATTTCTCCCGTGAAAACGGTGGTGCCATCAGTGCCGTCCTATCGTCGGTGAAGATGTCGGATTGCGTGATTACTAATAATAAGGTGTTTTCCGAAGACAATCTCTTTTACCGATATGGCGGTGCCTTGCATTTCCTGAAGTGTGATGTGGAGATGAGCGACATGGACTTTCATGACAACGATGGGTCGGTTTGTGTGGGTGGAGCTCTCAGCTTGGATAGCTGCTCGCTCATCCTCGACCGGGCGGTTTTTCACCACAATTTAGGTCTGAACGGAGGGGGGCTGTATCTCATGCGATGCAACGATAAGCGCTGTGTCCTGTCGAATCTGTTGTTTCATGACAATGTCTCGGGACACTTTGCAGGAGGACTGGCGTTTTGTGCCGCGTCTCCTGATGTATATAACATGACAGTGACCGGCAACGCCTCTATTGGGGTCTCTTGCAACGCCATCTTTTTCTATCAGGAGAGTTCGCCGCGACTGTACAACAGCATCATATATGGGAATTATCCGTCCATTGACTCTACATTTGAGCAGGATTTTGCGCAGATGTGGATGTGGACGTTTGATGGTTACGGCCCCAAGTTCTATAATTGTTTGATTGAAGGTGGAACGAGTCAGATTCATTCTCCTGAGTACATACAGCTGCTTGAGGAGGTCATTGATGCGGATCCACTTTTTGTTGATCCCGAGCATCATGATTACCAGCTTTCAGCAAGCAGTCCATGTAGAGATGCGGGATGTGTCTCAACGCCTGATGATGTTCTTGCCGGACTTGACCTGGCTGGTCAACCTCGATTGTCGAACGGAAGGGTTGACATAGGTGCTTATGAGTATTCCGTGGTCAAGGTTGATGAAACGGCGACCGTGCTGGATGGCCCTCGTGTCATTGGTGTACCCTTAAGTTCCCAGAGCCGTTTGATGCTCGATTTGGATGCCTCCTTTGAGGTGACGGTGAGTGTTTATTCTTTGCAAGGACAACGGTTGGCATCCCGTCGTTTTGGAAGTTGTGGCACAGGGAAAAACATGCTGGACCTGGGTGGTTTCTCGGAGGAGCTTTGCCCAGGCGTGTATCTGTTGGAAGTCTGTGCTGGTGACAATAGATGGACCTTGAAAACGGTGAGATAAGATGGCATTGAAACATCATATACCGAACACAATCACCTGTGGCAATCTGTTTTCGGGTTGTCTTTCTGTGCTGTTCCTCATGTCTGGGATGTCGGTCAAGGCGGCGTTGATGATTTTTGTCGCGGGGCTGTTCGATTTTCTGGATGGTTTTACGGCGCGTTTGCTTCATGCGCATTCACCCATTGGGGCTGACTTGGATTCTTTGTCGGATGTGGTGTCGTTTGGGGTGGCTCCGGGTTTTATCATGTATTATCTGATGCGGCATTCGCTTGTCCATTTCGCCGATATGTCTGAGGTCACGGCCTTCATGGTGTCATGCACGGCTTTTTTGTTGCCGGTGTTTTCTGCCGTTCGGTTGGCGAAATTCAATATCGACGATACGCAGAAGACCTCGTTCAGGGGGTTGCCTGCTCCGGGCATGGCCATCTTCATCGCCTCGTTGCCTTTGGCTTTGGCGAAAGTCGGTCATCTCACGGATGGCTCGTTGGGCTTCTGGGTGTGCTTGGGCATCACTCTCATCTTCTCTTTCCTGATGGTGAGCAGGCTGCGTTTCTTCTCGTTCAAGATGAAGGCGTTGGCATGGAAGGGCTATGCGCTGCAATGGATTTTTCTGGCCATTGCCATCGTGGGCTTCGCCGTTTTTCGTTTTGTGGCGTTGCCGTTTATCTTGTTGCTGTATATCTTGCTTTCGGTGTTGTTTTACCGTTAAAACTCCTTCTTGTGGAAGATAAAGTTGTGTCCGAGATACACTTCTTGGACATGGGGATTTTGCGCGAGTTCCTCCGGCGGTCCTGAAGTCAGCACGCGTCCTTCGAAGAGGAGGTAGTCGTGGTCGGTGATGGAGAGGGTCTCGTGGACGTTGTGGTCGGTGATGAGGACCCCGATGTTTTTTTGTTTCAATTTGAAGATGATACGTTGGATGTCTTCCACGGCGATGGGGTCAACGCCAGCGAAGGGTTCGTCGAGGAGGATGAACTTGGGATCGACGGCGAGGGCGCGGGCGATCTCTGTCCTTCTGCGTTCACCGCCTGAGAGCTGGATGCCTTTGTTTTTTCGCACATGTTGCAAGCCGAACTCATCCAACAGCGATTCCAGCTTCTCTTCCCGTTGTGAACGGGTGAGGTCGCGCTTGAACTGCATCACGGAGAAGATGTTATCCTCGACGCTCATTTGTCTGAATACCGAGGCCTCCTGGGCCAGATAGCCGATGCCCATCTGCGCTCTTTTGTACATGGGCTCTCCGGTCAGCTCGCGGTCGTCAAGGTACACCTTTCCTGAAAAGGGCTTGATCAGTCCGACAACCATATAGAAAGTGGTGGTCTTGCCAGCACCGTTGGGGCCAAGCAGACCCACGATTTTCCCTTGCTCCACTTCGACGCTGACGTCGTTGACTACGGTACGCTGCTTGTATTTCTTGATGAGGTTCTCGGTCCTTAGTTTCATAGTATTCCTTCTTTTAAGATGTCGTGTAGATGAATCACGCCCACATAGTTGCCGTTGCTCATCACGGGCAGTTGGGTGATGCTGTTGTGCCGCATCTTGTGCAAGGCATCGGCGACGAGGGCGTTGTCTTCGATGGTCTTGGGGTTGGGTGTCATGATCTCGCGTGCTTTGACGCTTTCAATGTCGGCGTGTTTCAGAAGCATCCTGCGGAGGTCACCGTCGGTGATGATGCCAACCAATTGGCCGTTCTCGGTGACTCCGGTGGCCCCTAACCGTTTTTGGGTCATCTCGATGATGACTTGCGTGAGTGAGTCGTCAGGGTTGACTTCGGGTCGTTCGTTCCGGGTGTACAGGTCCTTGACGCGGAGATACAGCTGTTTGCCCAAGGCACCTCCAGGATGGTATTTGGCGAAATCTTTGGAGGAAAAGCCCCTGCATTGCATCAGGCAAAGGGCCAGGGCGTCGCCCATCACCAGCTGAGCCGTAGTGCTGCATGTGGGTGCGAGACTGTCAGGGTAACCTTCGTTGGGCACGGTGACGTCAAGGACGTAATCGGCTTGTTGCGCAAGGTAACTGTTGCGGTTGCCTACGATGGCGATGAGCGGGTTGCCTCTTAACTTGATCAAAGGCACCAAAACTTTGATCTCAGGTGTCTCTCCACTCTTGGAGAGCACTACCACCAGATCTTTGTCTCTGATGATGCCCAGATCCCCGTGAATCGCATCCGCCGCGTGCATGAATACCGAGGATGTGCCTGTGGAATTCATGGTCGCGGCGATTTTTTGGGCGATGATGGCGCTCTTTCCAATGCCCGAAAAGACGATGTTTCCTTGGTTTTCCAGCATCAAACCTACTGTTTTTGCAAAATCATCATCCAAGAAAGTGAGTATGTTTTTTACTGCATTAGCCTCATTTTCAATAACTTCGGTTGCGATATGTTTTATTTCTTCAAAAGAAAGCATTTTTTCTTCAAATAATTCTTGCCAAATACAAACTAATTATTATAACTTTGTAACAATAACGATACACTTTATTTTAGATTGCAAAAGTAGTTTAAAAGTTTGGATTTACCAACATTGAAAATATGGCTAAGAAAGAAGAGACATCAATTCACAAGCTTTTGAAGGACGTGTTTGGTTTTGACCAGTTCAAAGGAAACCAGGAAGCCATTATTAATAGTGTGCTTGCGGGTAACAATACGTTCGTACTGATGCCTACGGGTGGTGGCAAGTCGCTTTGTTATCAGTTGCCTGCCTTGATGAAGCCTGGCACCGCCATTGTCGTCTCCCCTCTTATTGCCTTGATGAAGAACCAAGTGGATATGATTCGCAATTTTGGGGCTGAACTTGGCATCGCGCATGTGATGAATTCGTCTTTGTCAAAGGCTGAGCTGTTGGAGGTGAAGGAGGATTTGAAGAGTGGAAAGACGAAAATGTTATATGTCGCACCGGAATCATTGACAAAGGATGAGACGGTGGAGTTTTTAAGAACCTTGAAGATTTCCTTTGTGGCAATTGACGAGGCGCATTGCATCTCGGAATGGGGACATGACTTTCGTCCAGAATACCGTCGTCTCCGCCCGATCATCAACGCCATCTCGCCGAAACTGCCCGTGATTGCCTTGACAGCCACCGCTACGGTGAAAGTGCAGCAAGACATCATGAAAAACCTGGAGATCCTCGATGCCAAGGTGTTCAAGTCGTCGTTTGACCGTCCTAATTTGTATTACGAAGTTCGTCCCAAGACCAAGGATGTCATCAAGGATATCATCAAATATATCAAGCAAAACCCAGGGAAGTCGGGCATCGTCTATTGCCTGAGCCGCAAGAAAGTAGAGGAACTGGCGGAGACACTGGTGGTGAATGGCATTCGGGCACTTCCTTATCACGCTGGACTGGATAGCCAGACCCGTAAGGAGAACCAGGATAAGTTCCTGATGGAGGAAGTGGACGTGATTGTCGCTACCATCGCCTTTGGCATGGGAATCGACAAGCCGGATGTGCGCTTCGTGATCCATCATGACATCCCCAAGAGCCTCGAAGGCTATTATCAGGAGACAGGCCGCGCTGGACGTGATGGCGGCGAGGGCAATTGTATCGCCTTCTATGATTACGAGGACATCCATAAACTGGAGAAGTTCAACAAAGGAAAGAATGTCGCTGAACAAGAAATCGCCCGCGAGTTGCTGAACGAGACCGTCACCTACGCCGAGTCAGCCGTGTGCCGTCATAAGCTGCTACTCCATTATTTCGGCGAGGAATACACCAAGGAGAATTGCGGCTCATGCGACAACTGCCGGTTCCCCAAAGAGAAATTCGACGGCAAAGAAGACATGAAGCTGATTCTTGAGGCTGTGCTGGAAACTAAACAGCTGTTCAAGACCAAACATATCGCGGAACTGCTCGTCGGTAAACTGACGGGCGACATCAAGGCTGCCAAACAGGAAAACAGCGAGTTCTTCGGCGCAGGAGGGGATCATGACGAGAAATACTGGACGGCCATCATCCGTCAGGCCTTGGTCAACAAGTTCCTCTCGAAAGACATCGAGAACTATGGCGTGCTGAAGATTACGAAGGAAGGCAAGGACTTTATCAAGAAGCCTTATAGCATCATGCTGGTCAAAGACCACGACTATGACGCGGTCGATGACGAGGAATCGGAAGCCCTCGCCATGGGCATGGGTAAGGACAGCGGCACCGACCGCACCTTATTCACCATGCTGAAAGACCTCCGTAAGACCATCGCCAAACAGAATAACCTGCCGCCTTTCGTCATCTTCCAGGATCCTTCGCTGGAGGATATGGCAATCCAATACCCCATCACCAAAGAGGAGATGACCCAGATTGCAGGTGTGGGCGCCGGTAAGGCGGAGAAATTCGGTGAGCCTTTCATCAAGCTGATTAAGGAATATGTGGAGGAGAACGAGATCACCCGACCCAACGACATGGTGGTGAAGTCGGTGGTCAACAAGTCGGCTCTAAAGATCCATATTATCCAGAATATCGACAAGCGCATTCCTTTAGAGGATATCGCCTACGGTAAAGGGCTTTCGTTTGACGAGTTGTTATCGGAAATCGAGAGCATCGTCTCAAGCGGCACCCGTCTTGATTTGAATTACTACATCGAGGAAAACATCGACATCTACCATCAGGAAGACATCCTTGATTATTTCCAAGAGGCTGAATCGGACGATGTGCAGCAAGCGCTTCGTGAGCTTGGTGAGGACGAATACAGTGAGGAAGAGGTTCGACTGATGCGTATCAAGTTCATGTCGGATGTCGGCAATTGATGGCTTTATGGGGAGAACCTGTTTTTTTCTGGCTTTGGCGCTGGTGTTGCTTGTCGGATGCCAACGGGGCGGAATGAAGCAGCCGCAGTTGCTGTTGACGGAAGAACAGATGGTGGACGTGCTTTCCGACTCCTTTCTCATTGAAGCCGAGCTGAACCAAAGGAAGTCGGTGGGCGAGAACGTGACGGAGTTACAGGTCGCCTATTACCAGCAGCTTTTTGAGCACTACGGGATCACCGACAGCATCTTTGACGAAAACATGGCCTATTATACCTATCAGCTTCCGATATTGGAGCGGATTATGGATTCGGTGAATGCGCGGTTTGTGAAGCTGCAAACTGCTGAATAAGAAAAAACGGGAGCCCTATCAACGAGCTCCCGTTTTTTTTGTCTGATCAATCGACTTTGAGTTTCTTGTACCTGAAGCGTTTTGGCTCCACGTTGCCGAGGCGTTTCATTTTGTTTTCCTCATATTCGGAGTAGCTTCCCTCGAAGAAATACACCTGTGAGTTACCCTCGAAGGCGAGGATGTGGGTGGCCACACGGTCGAGGAACCAGCGGTCGTGACTGATGATGACGGCGCAGCCTGCGAAGTTTTCCAAGCCTTCTTCCAAGGCGCGGAGGGTGTTCACGTCGATGTCGTTGGTGGGTTCGTCCAGGAGGAGCACGTTGGCTTCCTGTTTCAGGGTGAGGGCGAGGTGCATGCGGTTGCGTTCGCCACCCGAGAGCACGCCGGCTTTCTTTTGCTGGTCGTTTCCTCCGAAGTTGAATCGTGACACGTAGGCGCGTGAGTTCATGCTGCGTTTGCCGAGTTGAATCAGCTCGTTGCCGCCGCTGATGACTTCCCAGACGGTCTTCTCGGGGTCGATGTCGGCATGTTGCTGGTCGACATAGCCAATTTTGACGGTGTCACCGACTTCGAAAGTGCCGGAGTCGGGTTTCTCCAGCCCCATGATGAGGCGGAACAGGGTGGTCTTGCCTGCGCCGTTGGGGCCGATAACGCCGACGATGCCGCCTTGGGGCAGGCTGAAGTTGAGGTTCTCGAACAGCAGCTTGTCGCCGTAGGCTTTGGTGACGTCGTGTGCCTCGATGACCTTGGCTCCTAAACGGTCGCCGTTGGGGATGTAAATCTCGAGTTTCTCTTCCTTCTCTTTCACGTCTTCGTTGAGCATTCGTTCGTAGGACTCCAGACGTGCTTTGCCTTTAGCGTGGCGGGCTTTCGGGGCCATGCGCACCCATTCCAGCTCACGTTCCAGGGTCTTTCGGCGTTTGCTCTCGGTCTTTTCTTCCATGGCGAGACGGGCGGTCTTCTGGTCGAGCCACGACGAGTAGTTGCCTTTCCAGGGGATGCCTTCGCCGCGGTCGAGTTCGAGGATCCATCCGGCCACATGGTCGAGGAAGTAACGGTCGTGGGTGACGGCGATGACGGTGCCTTTGTACTGTTGCAGGTGGCTCTCCAACCACTGGATGCTCTCTGCGTCGAGGTGGTTGGTGGGCTCGTCGAGGAGCAGGATGTCGGGCTCTTGCAGCAGCAGGCGGCAGAGGGCCACGCGGCGGCGTTCACCTCCTGAGAGGTTCTTCACAGGGGTGTCGCCCTCGGGACAGTTAAGGGCATCCATGGCGCGTTCCAGCTTGCTGTCGAGTTCCCAAGCGTCGTGTTGCTCGATGAGTTCGGTGAGCTCGCCTTGACGGGCGATGAGCTTGTCGAAATCGGCGTCAGGGTCGGCAAATTGGTTGTTGACTTCCTCGTATTCTTTGAGGATGTCAACGATTTCCTGCACGCCTTCTTCCACCACTTGACGGACGGTCTTGCTGTCGTCGAGCTGCGGCTCCTGGTCGAGCATACCTACCGAATAGCCGGGCGAGAAGACCACTTCGCCGTTATAGGATTTCTCCTTGCCAGCGATGATGCGCAACAGGGTGGATTTTCCCGCTCCGTTCAAGCCGATGATGCCGATTTTCGCTCCATAGAAGAAGGAGAGGTAGATGTCTTTGAGAATTTGTCGTGACGGCGGGATGACTTTGCTCACGCCCACCATCGAGAAGATGATTTTTTTGTCGTCTGTTTGTGCCATTTATATTGAATTTTGTTATTATTTTTTTTTGATAGATGGCTATGCCAATTGTATTTTGTTTATTTTGTAATCAATTCTCTATACATCCTAAACAATTCCGCCACAATCTCACTTTCCGTCATTTTTGGGTTAAAGCCGTAGGCTTGCATCACGGCACGGTCGTTGGCTTGGTGAGCTTTGCGTAGGTCGGCGGGCATGAAGGTTTCGTCGTACATGTCGGCCAAGGTGCTATCGGGGTATTTCGCTCTTGTGTCTAGGATGGCTTGTGCGGTTTCTTCAATCTTCGTTTTTTGTGCCTCGGTTGGGTTGGGCCAAGGGAAGTTGTTGTAAACGATGTCTTTGGAATATCTGAAATCACTTTTTAACCGACCACAAACCATCTTAGTCCAAGCGATATGGACGGAACTTGTCAACACGCCAAACTCAAATAGTCCAGCATCAGGGATGATAAGCGCCGAATTGGTAGGAATGGTTTCGTAGCCCAAAAATCCCATCGGAATGTATTTCCGATTCTCTGACGATGTAGCCGGTATGATGATATATTTTTCTGGGTTTTTCAACTCTCTGAACAATGCGGGGGTATCGGCAAGTTTCTGTCTGTCAGGTGCTCCTTTCAACCTGTCTTGTCGGCACAAAACAACTCGTTTGTTGACTTCCGGCAAACTCCGCAATTCCGCTGGACTTGCACCGACAAGCCACAAGCACCATCGCTTCTTGTTGTTAATAAATTCCTCTGCACCAACAAGTTTCTTGATAAATCTGATGGCATTAGGCTCTTTCTTGATGAAATCATCGTATTTGTCTGCTTCGATGATTAGATGGCCTCCATCTGCTGGCCGATTGCCCGTGGTCATAAATGGCACCTCACAAATCGGCTTGTTGCGGCTTTCAATCCAAACGGTTTCAGCATCAATCAGATAGGGGTTGATGTTTGCGGCTTCGATCGACTCTTTTTCATCGATGAAAATGCGCTTGGGCTGGGCTTTGGAATTGTTGGACGAGAACCCGATGACAACACAATGCACCTGTGCCTTTTGCTCGCTCTCGCTGTCCCAACGGAAAGTCCTGTAAGCGAAGTCAATGTGGATTCCGAAACGCTCAAACAGGGGCTTCCAAACAGTAGCTACTTGCTCGCCTTGCGTGATGCTGTTGGTAGAAACAAAAGCACACTTGGTAGGCTTGTTTTGAATGAGTTGCGCCGCCTTGTAGTACCAATTGGCCACATAGTCAATTTTTCCCGCTGATTTATAAGGTTTTCCGTTTGAATCAAGGTAGGTTGCTAGCGTTTCTTCCTTCTGTTCTTTGCTTTGTAACGAATACCCCACAAACGGCGGATTGCCCATGATATAGTCATATACCATAGGCTTGGGCTGGGCTTTGGGAAGTCCAGTAAGTTCTTCTACTTCCTTTGCCACGACGTTCAACTCCTTGTAATGTTTGCCATATTCAGGCTTGGTATCGCTTACAACGAGACCTGCGCCAGACTTTTCTTCAAGATAGTAGTTCAGTTTATCAGTGAACAAAAATCCCTTTGTTTTTTCCTCACCGAGGGTGGTCCAATCGAGTTTCAAAGCGTTGCCTTCCATGATGTTGGCGTGGCTCTTGAGCGGAAGGAAGTCGATATTTTGTCCGATGAGTCTTTCGGTTTCCTCTATCATTTGGCACTCAGCAATCCAAAGGGCGGTTTTGGCCACCGTCACGGCGAAATCGTTGATTTCGATGCCGTAAAATTGGTTGATTGTCACCTTGATAAACTCCTCGTTGAAACCAAGTACCTTCTCGCCATTGTTCAAAATGGAAATGATTTTGTTCTCCATGCGGCGGAGGCTCAAATATGTTTCGGTGAGGAAGTTACCGCTGCCGCAAGCGGGATCGAGGAAGGTGAGGCTGCCGAGTTTTCGCTGGAAATTGAGCAAGGCTTGTCTTCTATCGGATGTGGTGGTTCGCGCACTTAAGATCGCTTCAAACTCCGCGCTTAAGTCGTCCATAAAAAGTGGGTCGATTACCTTATGGATGTTGGCAATGGAGGTGTAGTGCATCCCGCCTTTGCGGCGCGTGTCAGGATTGAGGGTCGATTCAAACACCGCGCCGAAGATGGTTGGCGAGATTTCGCTCCAGTCGAAGGGTGCACAATGGTTCACAATGACATCTACGATCTCCTGCGTGAAGTTCGGGATTTCAATGTCGTCAGCGGCGAAAAGTCCTCCGTTTACATAGGGGAACGGATTGATTTTCAGGTCGTACTTGTCGCGATTTTCCAGTTTTGTATCTAGTGCCTTGAATAGTTCTATCAAACCATGTCGTAGTTCTTCAGGGCGGAATGTTTTAATGTAATCCACGAAAGTGGTGCGTGTTTCAAACAGTCCCGCATCTTCTGCATAAAAACAGAACACTAGCCTGACACATAGGATATTGAGCGAACGAAGGCTTTCATCGTTGGGGTTAATGTATTCTTTGATGAGCGCGTCGTAGAGTTTTCCAACGAGTTCGCCTGCCTTTAACGATATTTCCTCTTCGCGACGGATTTCCTCGCTTCTTCTATCTACAAGGAATTGAAGTCGATAGTATTCCTTTTCAAGATTCTCCAACATGATTTTCTGAGGATCGGCATTGGGCTGCTCCATATCATATACCCAGAACTCCTTGAAGTTGCAGGTCACTATCCAGCGTGGAGCCATAGACAGCGGCAGTCCCGATGCATAGCGACGCGCCTGTTGGTAAGGTGTGAGTTCAGTGCCATCACTTTGCTTGGCCTTAGCCGAAAGGTCAACGTGCGAGCCTTTCTGCTCAATCAGCACCTTAGTGGGCATGACGTAGCCATCTATGTAGTCGGCTCCTTTTTCTTTGGTGATGGTCTTTACGGGAATTTCAAACTGCATCATTTTGGTGGGGTCGTCCACGCCAAAGATGTTGTGGAGCAAATCCAACCAAAAACGTTGTGTTTCACCTTTCTCGTAACCTTTGTCATGCCATGTTTCGGCGAATTGGCATGCGGCTTTCTGTTGCGCAATCGGGCTCATATTGTGGGGCATTATTCGGTGGCATTGGTAATCGTTTTCCTCATGGCTGTCTCCAATTTTTCCGTCGCCTTTCCCCAGTCATATACGCGGTTGGTGAACTCGAATCCGGCTTGGGCAAGATGCTGGGCTTTCTCCTTGTCGGTCAGTAAGGTGATGATATGTTGTGCCAGTTCCTCAGCGTTGCTGCCAACCAGGATTTCTTCGCCGGATTTGGCGCCTAACGAGCCGTTCGCCAACGGCGTTGTGATGGCGGGAAGTCCCATCGACATGGCCTCTAACAATTTGTTCTGTAATCCTGTGCCGATGCGCATGGGAGCGATGAAGACTCGGCTTTGGGCGTAGGCATCGCGGATGTCGTCGAGCCAGCCGCTGACGATGATACGTTCGCAGGCGGCTTTTTTGACCTCTGGAGCGGGAGTGGCACCCGCGATATACATGGTGGCTTGGGGCAACTGTTTCCAGACGAGCGGCAGAATCTCGTTGGCGAGGTAGTTCACCGCATTCACATTGGGGGCATAACTCATGTTGCCAGTGAACACAATGTCGTATCGTTTTTCTTGTTGTTGAGGCTTGAAAAAGTCGTGATCCACACCGTTGGGGACGATGAGAATCTCTTGATGCCGAGGATGCGGAATGAGGTCGCGGTCCGACTGGCTGATGATGGTCTTGACCTCGAAGTCATCAAACACCACTGCCTCGTAACGGCAAAGGCGTTTGTATTCCATGTTGTAGATCGGCTTGGTGAGGAAGCTGGCGATGTCACGCCGACGTTTCATGCCGTAGGAGAACACGTCTTGGTAGTCGATGGCTTTGGGTGTTTTTTTGTGACGGATGTACTCTGCCACACGGACGAGTTGGGCGAAGAGCAGGTCGGGTTTGTGTTTGGCGATGAGCTCATCTACCCGTCGGGCGGCTTCCATACGATAAAAATAACCACATTGCAGGGGAAGTCCAGTGAAGAAAGCCTTGGCTAACCCGAAAAGGATGCTGATTTTCGAGAGCTTGATGAAATTGATGGAGCTGCAATAGGGCTGAAGCGCTTGGAAGGCTTGCTGTTCATCGACGTGTGGGTCGTCGTTGAGGGCGCAGAGCACAATCTCGTTGCGCTTGGATAGCTGCTTGATTTGGTTGTAAGCTCTCAGCTTGTCGCCTTTTTCAAGCGGATAGGGTATGCGGGGCAATAGGACAAATAGCTTCATACAAATGTGATTTTCGACGTGGGTTTGATCTGTTCGTAAAACAACAGGAGCCGTTGTATGATCTTGCGGTTGTCGTAAACCTCCTCCACCAGCTTTCGCGCGGCTTTCCCGATTTCTGTGGCCATGGAGGGATTCTCGTTGATGCGTCGGATGCTGTCAACCATCTTGGCGGGATTCTCTGCGATGATGATGTTGACATCTTCCTCGTAAAGGATGCCCTCGGCACCGACGAAGGTGGTGATGACCGTCTTGCCCAACGCCATCGACTCAATGATCTTGATGCGTATGCCGCTGCCCGAGAGCAAGGGCACAATGGCAACATCGTGGTTTGTGACGAATTCTTTGGCGTTGGCGACCTCACCGATGACATCGACATGGGGGTTCTGCAAGTTCTTCAACCACTCGGGCATGTTGCGCCCTGCAAGGTGGAAAACGAACTCCGGCACCTTGGCGACGACCGCATCCAGACAATGGTCGATGAACCAGCTGATGCCTTCTTCGTTGGGCATCCAGTTCATGGATCCGATATGATAGAATAGGGGCTTTCCATGGCACTCATACTGCGGCTGGAATTCCTCGGGATAGACACCGTATGGGATGTCGATGGTAGTGGTGGCGCAGTATTTGCGGAAGAATGCGGCGTCTTTACGGGTGATGGCCGCGATGCCGTCAACCTTGTCAATGGCCGACAGCTCGTAGTTGCGCAGGGTCTTGGCCAGATGACGGATATAGGCGCGTTTCAGGAAAAACTTCGTCCCTTTGGCGATGCGTTCCCAGATGAGATGTTCCACATTGTGCGCCCGAAGCACGATGCTGGCCTTGGAATGCGCGCGGATGGTGTCGATATAAGGCGTCATGTAGAGGGTCTCTAATTGCACCACGTCAAAGCTGTCTTTCTTCAATACCTCCACAAGGCGTTTCGTGAACTCTTTGGAGATGAAACGCTCCACATGATATGACTTGCTGGAGAACAGGTTCTTGAACGCTTGGATGGGCTTGACCCGCAAGTCAACATCAATCAACTCGATGCCTGTTTTTTTTATATAATCCTCAGGGATGTCATCGTAGCTGACGTTGTATTTCTTGCTGTTTACAGCCATGATCTTGACCTGGTTACCCGTGTTTAGGAGGCCGTTGACAATGCTGTGCATGGCCATGGGACCGCCTTCTGTCGCGGGATAAGGTGGTTTATTGCACAGGATGAGTATCTTCATGATGCGGTGTTTTTTCGAGGGATGATTTTTCGGAAGGCCTTCTTCCAACTGTCACCGTCAAACAACGAGGCGTCGCTGGTCGCCTTGAAAGTCAAAAAGACGCCAATAGGGAACAGTAGGAGGGAGGATAACCACACGCCGAGGAACATGTTCAGGTCGCCGAATTCGGCCATGCGTTCCGCCACGGTGGAGACGATGTAGTAGATGACGAAAAAAAGGACGGAGATCACCACGGGCAATCCCAACCCGCCTTTGCGGATGATGGTGCCGAGTGGCGCCCCGATGAAGAAAAAGATCAGGCAGGCGAAACTCAGCGTGAATTTCTTGTGCCACTCTTTTTTGTGTTTCTTGATGTTCAGCATTTGCGCGCCTAAGTCTTGTTTGTAAAATGCTACGTTCTCCTTGGCGTTGCGTGAGAGCCCTGAAGCGAGTTCGATGACGTTGGCGCGGGTGTTCGGGTCGAGATGTTCCACCAAAGGCCAGGTGAGAGGTGAGTGGAGAGCGTTGAGCGTTGAGAGATGAGTGGTGTCGAGCGATTTCCCGGTTTCGTAATTGCTTAAGCGTTGAACGAAACTCTCGCTGAATTTCTCAGTCCTCTCGTCATAACGCCGTTCCAAGGAGTCCAAGGCAGTGCTGAGCTGATGGGTGTTCATCATGGCTTGGTAGCTCTTGAACAAGTCTTCGCTGGATCGGGTAAGGTCGAAGCTCTCCAGACTGAATTTGATTTGCTCTTCTTTGAACGACATTCGCTCGAAAGGACGATGGGTGCGGAAAGTCTGCTTGTCGGAGTTGTCCTCAGTATAGTTGAAGCCGTTGTAAAGCGTGAAGATGATCGTGCGCTGGTTGGGACTGATTGCCATGGATCCCGAGTCGGCTACCATGATTTTGGTATTCCCTTCACGGTCCGTGTGGTCGTATATCTTTACCCCGTAGATGTTGCTGCCGTCTTCACCTTTTCGGTCAACATAAATGACGTAGTTCTCGATGTCCTTGTAAAACACACCTTCCTTGATCTCGAAAGCCAGCTTCTGCTTCCTGATGTCGAACAACAGCGTCTTGAATTTCAACATGGCAATGGGATTGATGCTGTTGGAGAAGATGAAGGCCAGTCCGCTGAGACAGACCGACAAGATGACCAAAGGCCGCATGACCCTCCAAATGGAGATGCCGGATGCCTTCATGGCCACCAACTCATAATGCTCGCCGAAGTCACCAAAGCACATGATCGATGCCAAAAGGATTGCTAAGGGCAAAGCCATCGGCACAAAGGTCACCGAAGCGTGAAAGAACAACTCGCCTATAATCTTGAATGACAGTCCTTTGCCTACGAAATCATCTACATAAACCCACAAGAACTGCATTAATAGCACAAAAATCACGATGAAAAACGTGAAGATAAAGGTCCCAAAAAAGGATCGTAATATGAGTTTATATAGCTTTTTCACTATTTGAGATTGATTGCAAAACTACAACTTTTTTATAATAAAACGAAGTTTCTTGGGTTAATAATAATGTTTCTGTTGAATCGTTCAACAGAACAACTAATTAACTGGACAACTGAACTACTAAATTAACTGAACAACTGATTATGATTGATTTTTTCAAAGGCATTAATATTGCTGTCACAGTTAGCGACAAAGACGGTAACGTGATTTATCAGAACGACAGTTCCATTGATGTGAATGGCGACGCGCGTGGCCGTAACTTGGAGCAATGTCACAACCCCAAGTCTTGGGAAATGATTTGCCACATGTTGAAGGAGAACGTCTCCAACGTATATACAATCTCAAAAAAAGGCAAGAAGAAGTTGATTTACCAGACTCCGTGGTACGACCAGGATGACAAAACCACTCCTGCCGGACTGGTGGAGTTCTCCATCATCCTTCCCGAAGAGATGCCGCATTATGATAGGGGGAGCTGAGAATTGAGTATTTTCTAAATGCTCAATTAAACGTGAAGAGTAGATTCCCAAAGAAATTCCACAAGGTAGAGGCTCCCACAGCGAAAATCTTGCTGAGGTAGAAATTCCATTTCAGCTTGCCGTTGAGCAGATACACCGTCAGCGTGTCGATGCCCAAGCCGACAAGGGAGATGGCGAAGTATTTGGCGTATTCGGTTCCGACTTGTGGGTTGGTGCTTTGGAAGGTCCACCACCTGTTAAGGAGATAGTTGCTTGTGGCTGCCACAATGAAACCCAGGATGTTGCTGAGGTATTTATTACATTTAAAGACCTCTTTGAACAGCCAGGTCACTCCGAAATTCACGAAAACCCCGGAGAACCCCACCGCGCCAAACTTGAGGAATTTCAAGAGGACTTGGTTCATGTTTAGAGGAACTTGGTGAGGAAGATGAAAGGCATCAGCGTCTCAATGCCATCAAAGACGAAAACGGGTCCCTTCGTGCCTTGACAGAGTATTCTCATGGGACGTTGCGACCGCTGTTCCGTCTCTACCATGACTTGCCGGCAGGCTCCGCAAGGCGGGATGGGTTCGTTTACCTCGGAGTGGTCGGATTGAGCGGTGATGGCGATGGCTTCCACCGGGACATCGGGATACTGCGCCTGCGCCGAGAACAAAGCCACACGCTCAGCGCATAAACCACTGGGATATGCCGCGTTTTCAATGTTGTTCCCTTTTACGATGACGCCGTTTGCCAGCTTTACGGCTGCACCCACATGGAATTGTGAGTAAGGCGCGTATGAGTTCTTTGCCGCTTCATGAGCCTGACGGAGGAGCTCGGCATCGTTAGGCTCCAGTTCCCGCTCGTCTTCATAGACCAGATAGTCTGAAATGAATTGTTGCTTTTTCATGATGTCAATGGGGTGTTCCCCTTCCTGTTTTTGAACGCAAAGATAAACAAAGAATTGAAAAATGCATAAAAAGATACCCCTGCTTGTGATTCAATGGTGTCTTCAGGCAACATGGAGATCAAAATGATGACCATGAAAAGGGTATATAGCATGGTTCGGTTTTCTTTGGATGCAAGATAAGGATAAAGCAAGACGAAGAGGAACAGCAGCAGTCCGATGACTCCGAATCCCACCGTGATGGAGAGATATTGGTTGTGCGCTTTGTGCCGATATTGTGCCTCGAGGGGCGACTGTAGCTCGTCGTATGCTTGTTGGTAGGCTTGTGGGATGTCGCCAGTCCCGACTCCGAAGACGGGATGCTTTTTGATGAGATGCCAGGATGCTCGAGTGTATTCAAGCCTTTGTGACAACGACCCGCCGTTGGGGTTGTTGAACCTTCGGTACTGGCCGTACTCGAATAAAGTCTCGGAGAGGCGGGTGTAGAGACCTGAACGGGACCAGTTGACATAGTTGGCGATGCCTTGTTCCACGTTGCGGATGTCCTGGTCGTCCAAAGCAGCGATGCCTTCAGCGTCTTTTCGCAAGCCTTTGCTGGCCAGGTATCGGATGAGGGTGGCTTCCAGATTTTCTCCGTTGGTGGTCAAGCCGTCATAGTCCAAGGAACTCCGTTGGTTCCATGCCTCCCGCATCTCCATCTGACAGATATATAAACCCACATAATGCCCGTCTTCCACCGGGAAGTATAGTGTGTCGTGCCAGTAATCGTGGCCTTGGGCGGTCTTCTTGTCCAAGGTTGCGAGGTCAACGGGCGCGACATGAAGCATCGGGCTGATGGTTCGGTACAGCAGCCACGCTGCTAGGATGGGAACCCCAAGGATGATGACGAGGGACACTATTCGCCAGCCTTTGTTTTTTACTTTGTTGAAGAAAAGATACAGCACCGCTGCGGCGATGATGCCAAGGAGTGCCGCGTAACCCGACAAGGACTCAAAGATATAGAGTTGATAGGCAAACCAGCCCATCAGCAGGACACATAAAAACGATTCCCACCAGGGCATCTTCCGGGTGAAGAGATGGTAGCCGATGATCCCCATCACCAACACGATGTTGAGGCAGATGCGGATGTGGCTGATGTGACGGGAGATTTTTCGGATGTCGGTATAGTCGTGCTGGAGGTAATGGCTGAAGCTGATGCTGGTGGCCACTAATACTGACAACACATAGACTAGCAGGAGCCAACCTGTATAACGTTGGTCCAGGGGCTTTGTGGAGGAGAGAATCAATGGGAAGATAAGCAAAGGGAGCTTCACCCTGAGGTCTTTCCAGGCGTATGCAAAGTCAGTGGTGTAGAATAGTCCAATGATATGCAATATATATAATGAAATAAGGACTATAGCTACTTTGTTGTGTGCAAAGCGTTTGAGTTTGGCAGAGATGGGGTCACCCATGAAGAGCCAAATAGCGAGAAGCAGGATTTGGGAGACACTCATCATAAATGGCGACAGGGTAAGGCTTGCCGCCATCAGGGCCAGGGCGATGAAGTAGGCCGTGGGCTCGTAGGGTTGTGTTGTTTCTCTCCAGCTCACGGTTTCAGGATGGAGTCGTAACGGGATTTGTCGAGCAGGATTTTGAAGGCTTCCTGTAGCTCGTCGTCATTTTCGAGGGATGCCACGATGCGTCCCACTTGATAGTAATAGCGACCGACGATTTCGAGGCGGAGCAGTTCTTCGATGTCCTTGCGGTTCTTTATGAGGTCGTTTTCCTTGTCGTCTTTCAGCTTTTTCTCAAGAGCGTCAATCTGGGGTTGGATGCTTTCGAGATAGCCTTCTTCTTTGGCCGAGGTTTTAAGGTCGGCGAGGGTTTTTTCGCTTTCGGTGGTGTAATTGAATTCCTTTGATTTCACGAAGCTCATGAAGTCCTGATAGGTGGCGTCATCGATATTGAATTCGTTGGCGGGAGCGATGCTCTTGTGCTCATGGGCGTATTTGGTGGCGTAGTCGAAGATATAGTTTTTCGCGTAGAGGTAGGCGGTTACGGTGGCGTATTTTGTGGGTTCGATTTTCACGTCGGGCATAATGCCGTGGCCTTCATAGACAGTGCGACCGGCCATGGTGCTGAAGGGTTTGCCGAGTGTGTCTTGGGGAGTGGGGGGTTGGGGGTTGAGAGTGTCGCTGGTAGCTTTGTGTTTTTTGGAGTAGTCGATTTCTTGGATGCAACGTCCACTGGGGATATAGTATTTGGCGATGGTGACTTTCATCTGGGTGTTATAGGTGAGGGGCAGGATGTTTTGCACGAGGCCTTTGCCGAAGGTGCGTTGTCCGATGATGACCCCGCGGTCATAGTCTTGGATGGAGCCAGAGACGATTTCGCTTGCGGAGGCGCTTCCACCATCGACGAGGATCGCGAGTGGGATTTCTTCATCTACTGGCATTTTGTCTGTGTTATAGACACGTCCTGAGTTCTGAGCTTTGCCTTTGGTGGAGACGACAGGTTTGCCTTTGGGGATGAAGAGGTTGACGATGTCAACTGCTTCGTTGAGCAAGCCTCCGCCGTTTCCTCTGAGGTCGATGATGAAGCCTTTCAGCGCGTGTTCTTTTTTCATGTCAACCAGATGTTGTTTCAACTCGTTGGCGGCTTCTTTGGTGAAACTGGTGAGGGTGACATAGCCGATGCCGTTGTCGAACACGGTGGTATAGGGGATGTTTTCGATTTTCACCTTTTCGCGTTTCAGGGTCTTCTCGATGGGTTTGTTTTCGCCATAGCGGCGTATTTTGATGGTCACGTCGGTGCCGGGTTGGCCTTTCAGCAGCTCGCTGACCTGTTCTGTGGATTTCTTGTGGGTATCGACACCGTTGACGGAGAGGATGACGTCGCCAGCTTCCAGTCCGGCTTTTTGGGCAGGCCATCCCTCGTAGGGGTCGGAGATGCGGGTGTATTCCCCGTCATACTGGATGAGGGCTCCGATGCCGCCATATTCGCCAGTGGTCATGAGCTTGTAGTCCTCGATTTCTGACTCCGGGATGAATACGGTATAGGGGTCCATTTCCTTGAGCATGGCGTCGATGGCGATTTCGTTGAGCTCGCCTGGGTTGATTTCATCGACGTAATTCAAGTTGAGTTCCCGAAGCAGGCTGTTGTAAATGTCGATGCTTTTCGAAATCTCGAAGTTGTTTTGTTTTTCTTGTCCGATGGTCGCCAACGGAGCCAACAGTCCGATGACGATGGCGATGATGGTGGTTCTTTTCATTTTTTTTACTTCTTTCTTCTTATTTCTTCCTTGCTTACGGGACAGGATCATATCCGCTTCCGCCCCAGGGGTTGCATGATAACACTCGTTTTATTGTCAGCCAGCTGCCTTTGAACGCGCCGTACTTCTCTAGGGCTTGGATGCCGTAGTTTGAGCAGGTCGGGGTGTATCGGCAAGCGCCGCCCAGCCAGGGTGAAAGGGTGATCTGATAGAGTCGGATCAGTCCGATCAGGAGTTTAGTCAATGGTCTGAATCTCTTTTTCATGGCGTCGGATGAGTTCCTTGATGGCTTTGCCGGTTTTATGATACATCTCCTCGTAGGAATGGATGACAGTCGCTGTGTATATTAACGCCACATCGACGGAAATCGTATGTTGCAGACACATTTCATAGAGTGCTGACTTGTTTTTTCTCCACGACTCACGGATCAGCCGTTTCACACGGTTGCGCTTGAAGGCGTGGTGGAAGCGTTTCTTCGACACGGAGAGGAGCAGGCGGCAAGTCACTGGCTTGTCGCCGATAGGCTGAAAACGATAGACGACCCGATAGGGATAACAAGAAAAACCAGTCCCTTTTTCGAAAAGAGACTGGATGTCATTTTCCTTGCAGATCCGTTCGTATTTCGGGAAATCCTCCATTTTATTTTTTCTTGTTCTTCTTGATTTCTGCGGCGACAAACTCCTCGATGGCCATGGTCATCGAAGGGGCGGTTTCTGTAGGCGCATGGAAATCAAGACGGAAGCCGGCCTCTGTGATGGCATGGCAAGTGGCTTCTCCAAAGCCTCCGATGGCGACATCTTTTTGTTTGAATTTCGGGAAGTTCGTCTTAAGAGACTCAATACCCGCGGGGCTGAAGAACACCAGCATGTCGAAATCTCCAATCTTGATGGTCTTGGAGAGGTCGGCGGAAACCGTGCGGAACATCACCGCTTTGGTGAAGTTAATCTTCGCTTCGGTGAGCAGGTCGGTGTTGCTGTCGGAGCTGATGTCGGAACAACAGTAGAGGTAGTTCTCGTCTTTATGTTTCTTGATGATTTCCAGCAAGTCAGTGAAGGTCTGGTTGCCATAAAACACCTTGCGCTTGCGATACTGCACATAACGTTGCAGATACAAAGCCGTGGACTCGTTGATGCAGAAATATTTCAGGGTCTCCGGAACGGCATAGCGCATCTCTTTAGCCACTCTGAAGAAATGGTCAACAGCGTTGCGGCTGGAAAGGATGATGGCGGTATATTCAGGAAGCTTGATGTGTTCTTGGCGAAGTTCACTGGCGGTGACACCTTCCAACTTAATGAATTTCTCAAAGGTGAAGTTGACCCCGTATTTCTTCATCAGGTCGCCGTACGGTGTTTTTGAGACATCAGCAGGCTGGGGCTGGGATACTAATATTGATTTGATTTTCATGCAGTTTCATTTTAAAGCACAGGGGTATGGCTGAAATAGCGCATTCCTGCAACAAGAACCAATAACATAGGTGCCAATTCGAGCGTGCAAAAATACAAAAAAATATAAAATGAAGGCAATTTTGAAAAAACTCGTGTCTCAATCCATTCCAAAGTCGTTCGTGTCAACGCGGCAACAATCAGAATGCCGATGCCAATCCATGTGAAGATGGAGTTGGGGATGTAAAGTACCAGCCAGAGAACGGGTTGGATTATCAAGAAACATAGTGTTGACACGGAAAGTTGTACGGTAAATTGCCGAAGCACCACTTCTTTTTGTTTGAAAAGCCATCCCATGAATCCAAGGATCAGGTAGCGCAATAACACCCAGCCTGAAACAAAGCCTAACAGTACGGCGAAAGTGTTAAATCCATTATAGGTGAGCACGTCACGTGAAAATACCACGCAAGCTTTTTGCACGAAGAGTGTCATCACCAAGATATAGGAGAGGATGAAGGAGAACCCGATGAAACTTCGGGTCGGTGTCCATTCACGAAGCAGCTGGTTGGTGTGAGCCACGCCACCTGGCACGCTGAGCAGCTGGCGGAACTGGCGAGGGTAGAGTTGCTTGTTGATGACCACCAAAAGCAACACCGCGGCCAGCAAAAGAAGGTTCCATCCGGCTAACACCTCGTGTGTGACACGTGTCATGGGACTAATGACACTCCTGAATCCCGACGTGATGAAACTCGGCACCACGCTGTCGCAGCACAACGAATCCGAGGCTTGCAGCGTGTCGGCGTTGATGCTGTCAACGAGGGGGTTCCAATAGGTGACAAAAAGAGAGTCGGGCATGGATGTGATTTTTTGGGCTGCAAAAATAATAAATAATCATGAATTTTTTATATTTGCACACCCAAACGAAACAACAAATAACAAATAAACAATTCAACAATCAACATGGACTTAATGCAAGAAATCATTGCCAATGCCCAAGCTCATAAGCAGCGCATTGTGCTTCCCGAGGGTGACGAACCCCGTACTTTAAAAGCCGCTGACCGCCTTCTCGCTGATGGCGTCGCTGACATCATCCTTATCGGTCCCGCCGAGAAAATCAAAGAGATGACCGCCGAGTTCGGTCTCCAAAATATTGGCAAAGCCCGCATCATCGACCCGAGCGCCAACCCTGATCGTCAAAAATATGCCGACCTTCTCTATGAGATCCGTAAAGCCAAGGGCATGACCCCGGAACAGGCCTACGACCTGGCGGGTAACTTCATGTATCTCGGCATTCTGTTGGTGAAGGCTGGAGAGGCTGATGGTCTCGTCAGTGGTGCTCGCAGCACCACGGGTGACATGCTTCGTCCTGCCTTGCAGATCATCAAGACCGTCCCTGGCGTGAGCTGTGTGAGCGGCGCCTTCACCATGTTCCTGCCTGAAGGTTGCCCCTACGGCACCGACGGACGTATGGTGTTCGCTGACTGCGCGGTCACCCCGATGCCGACTGCTGAGCAGCTCGCCGAGATTGCCATCTGCACCGCCGATACCGCCAAGGCCATCGCGAAGATTGACCCTGTCACTGCCATCCTGAGCTTCTCCACCAAGGGTAGCGCGAAACATGAGGTGGTTGACAAAGTCATTGAGGCCACCCGCATCGCTAAAGAACGCCGCCCCGACCTCGTCCTCGACGGCGAATTACAGGCCGATGCCGCCATCGTGCCTTCTGTGGGTTCCAGCAAAGCCCCGGGTAGCCCCGTCGCCGGCAAGGCCAACACCCTCGTGTTCCCCTGCCTCGAAGTGGGTAACATCGCCTATAAGCTCGTCCAGCGTCTGGCCGGTGCCGAAGCTGTGGGCCCCGTGCTTCAAGGACTCGCCAAACCTTGCAATGACCTCAGCCGCGGATGCTCCATCGACGACGTCTATAAACTTGTTGCTATTACCTGCAACCAAGCCATCGCCCAAAAAAATTGAGAATTTTGAATTAAGAAATTATAGTTAGCCCGATAGGGCTTAAAGTTCGTAAAAATGAAGATATTGGTATTAAACTGCGGCAGCTCCTCTATTAAATATCAGCTGCTGGATATGGAAAACGCAAATAGCGCTCATCTGCTGGCCAAGGGCCTCCTTGAACGTATTGGCCTCGAAATGGGCGAGTTCACCCATAAATACAATGGTGAGAAATACTACGAACAACTTCCTATCCCGAATCATACCGAGGGTATCAAGTTGGTGCTAAAAGCCTTGGTGGATCCCAAGATGGGGGTCATCAAAGACTTGAAAGAGATTAACGCCGTCGGCCATCGTGTGGCTCATGGTGGTGAGACCTTTACCAAGAGCGTCGTTATTAATAAAGAGGTGATTGCTGGCATCGAGGCGCTTTGCGATCTCGCCCCGTTGCACAACCCGGGCAGCTTGCAAGGCATCCACGCCATGGAAGAAGTGCTTCCCGGCATCCCGATGGTCGCGGTATTCGACACCTCGTTCCACAGCACCATGCCACCCGAGGCTTATCTCTATGCCGTGCCTTACGAGTATTATGAGAAATACCGCGTGCGTCGCTATGGCTTCCATGGCACCAGCCATAAGTTTGTCGCTGAGAAAGCCGCCGCTTTCGTTGACAAGGACTGGAAAAAAAGCAAGATTGTGACATGCCATCTCGGAAGTGGCGCCTCCATCGCCGCTGTGCAATACGGACAGTCGGTGGAGACCTCCATGGGCTTCACCCCCGTGGAAGGCCTTGTGATGGGCAGCCGTACCGGCGACCTCGACTTGGGCGTGTTTATGTACATCATGTACAAAGAAGGGTTCACTACCAAAGAGATGAACACCTTAGTAAATAAGAAGTCGGGTCTTGTGGGCATCACCGGAGGCAAACAGGATATGCGTGACGTCCGCGCTGGCAAAGAAGAAGGCGACGAGCGTTGCACCTACGCCTTTAACATGTTCGCTCACCGCGTGAAGAAATATATCGGAGCCTATATGGCCGTCATGAACGGTGCCGACGTCGTGGTGATGACAGGCGGCATCGGCGAGAATGCCTGGTTCATGCGTGAGGCGATCCTCGAAGACATGGAGTTCCTCGGCATCAAACTCGACCATCGCGCCAACAAGGAAATCGCCGGCGACGCTGGCATCATCTCCACCCCCGACTCCAAAGTCACCGTGGTGGTCTATCCAACTGATGAAGAGTTTGTCATCGCTCAAGATACCTTTAACTTAGTAAATAATTAAGAATAAATAGTTTAGAAGAAAAATATAGAGACGCATAACCATGCGTCTCTATTTATAATATCCGTATCAATGTATCGGTTACAACAAATTGTGGAAATCGTTGACGGCCAGTGGATGGGCTGCCAAGAGGATCGCTTGGTGATGGATCTGCTCATCGACAGCCGGCAGGTGATCTCGGCAAATCAGACCTTGTTTTTTGCTTTGGTGACAAGTAGGAATGATGGCCATAAATATATAGAAGAACTTTACCAAAAAGGAGTCCGCGCCTTTGTGGTGAATCATATTCCTGCGGGCGACTGGGACGGAGCGGGTTTCGTGGTGGTAAAGGATACTTTGAAGGCTTTGCAGCGTCTTGCGGCATCTCACCGTTCACAGTTCAACATCCCCGTCATCGGCATCACGGGTAGCAACGGCAAGACCATCGTCAAGGAATGGCTGGCTCAGCTGCTTTCGCCCGATTATAATCTTGTTCGCAGCCCCAAGAGCTATAACTCCCAAGTGGGTGTGCCGCTCTCGGTGTGGCAGATGAACGGAGCGCATCAGTTAGGGATTTTTGAGGCGGGGATCTCCAAGTTGGATGAGATGTCGGCCTTGCAGAAAATCATCAAGCCGACCATTGGCATCTTCACTAACATCGGGCAGGCTCACGAAGAGAACTTCATCAGCTATATGCAGAAGGCAGGGGAGAAGCTTAACCTCTTCACTCAGGTGGACACCTTGGTCTATTGCATGGATTACTACGACATCCAGCAGGTGATTCTGCGTGCCGACCTAGGCAAAAAGGTTCATCTGTTGCCCTGGAGCCGTAAATTCAAAGAGGTGCCTGTCTATGTCGCTGCTGTGGAGAAAAAAGAAAGACTGTCATCGTTGGTTGTGGTGTATCAAAATGAGACCATGAAGTTTGACATTCCTTTTGTGGACGATGCCTCCATTGAAAACGCCATCCATTGCATCGTGCTATGCTTGTTTTTGAAGATGGATCCAGCAGTGCTGGCGGAGCGGCTTATGGGTTTGTCGTCCATCGCCATGCGCTTGGAGATTAAAGCGGGAATCAACAACTGCACCTTGGTCAACGACTATTACAACTCTGATGTCAACTCCTTGGCGATTGCTCTCGATGTGATGAACCAACAGCGGCAACATAAAGACAAGGTTTTGATCCTCTCCGACATTCTGCAAAGTGGTCGTGATGAGCAGGAGCTGTATGGCTCCATCGCCCGTCTGATTGAGGAGAAGGGGGTGAACATGCTGATTGGCATAGGACCCGCCCTCATGCGCCAAGCCAAGCTGTTTCCGTTGAAGAGCTGGTTCTTCAAGGATGTCAACGAGTTCATGCAGCGTTTCCCGTTCTCTCAGTTCCACAACCAGACCATCCTGCTGAAAGGCGCGCGCGCTTTCGAGTTTGAGCTGATTGGCATGGAGCTGCAAGAGAAGGCTCATGAAACCGTGCTGGAGATTAACTTCAACCATTTGGTCAACAACTTTAATCATTATCGCTCACTCATCAAGCCGGAGACCAAGCTCATGGTCATGGTGAAGGCTTTCGGCTATGGCAGTGGCAATTACGAGGTGTCGAACATCCTTCAGTTCCATCGCGCGGATTACCTGACAGTGGCTTTTGCCGACGAGGGTGTTGAACTGCGTCGCGCGGGTATCAACTTGCCTATCATGGTGATGAGTCCCGAGGTGAACAGCTACGACAACATCATCAAATACCATCTTGAGCCGGAGGTGTTCAGTTTCCGTAACTTGGCGCTTATCGAGAAGGCTTTGGAAGTCACCGGGGTCACCATCCCGCTTAACGTCCATGTGAAACTCGACACAGGAATGCACCGTCTGGGCTTCTCGTTAAAGGAGCTTCCCGAACTGATTCAACGTATTAAAGCTAACCCGTTGATTCATGTGCGTAGCGTGTTTTCCCATCTGGCCACTGCTGACAATCCTGATGAAGATGCCTTCACCATGAGTCAGTTCAGGGTCTTCGAGGAAGGCAGCCGGATGATTGTTGAGGCCTTCCCATACAAGGTGTTGCGTCACATCTTGAACACGGCGGGCATCACCCGATTCACCCAGTACCAGTTCGACATGGTACGTCTCGGCATCGGCCTTTACGGTGTCGCCACCTGCAAGGAAGATGAAGGCGTGTTGGAGACGGTGGTGTCGCTCAAGACCACCATCAACCAGATTAAAGACATCCCTGCGGGCGACAGCATCGGCTACAATCGTCATGGCAGGGCGCTTCACGACATGCGAATCGGCATTGTGCCCATCGGCTATGCTGACGGCCTCTCGCGTCTGCTGGGCAATGGCAACGGCAAATTCTATATCAACGGCCAACAGGTGTCCATCATCGGCGACATCTGTATGGATATGTGTATGCTTGACCTCACTGGCGTGGAAGCCAAGGAAGGTGATACCGTCGTGATTTTTGATGCGGAGCATAGCATCAACGACATTGCCAATGCTTGCCAGACCATTCCATACGAGGTGATGACACGTATCTCACAGCGTGTGAAGAGAGTTTATTATCAGGAATGATTTTTGGAAAAGATCCGACGTGCTTTTTTATTCCGAAAAAAATGTAGCTTTGCGGAGTGAAGATTAATATATTTACTATGAAAAAAACTATTCTGTTCTTTAGCGTAGCATTGTTGCTGCTCTCTGCTTGTTCAAAACAGCTCCCTCAAGCCAATTACGATGTCATCCCTCAGCCTAAAGAGGTGAAACTCAACGAAGAGAAGCCTTTTGTGCTTCAGGAATCCACGAAGGTTTATTATGAAGAAGGCCTTCAGCGTGAGGCGCAGTTCCTCAGTGAATATGTTCGTGATATCACTGGCGTTGCGCTTGAGACTTCCCCTTTCAACGGTCAGGCTGACGGCATTGTGCTTCAACTTGTCCCCGAAGAATTTGATCATGCTGAAGCATACCAAATCGACATCACGTCGAAGCAAGTCATCATCAAAGGCTCTGATGCCGCGGGTGTGTTCCACGGCATCCAGACCCTCCGCAAAAGCCTCCCCATCTCCCAACTCTCAACTCTCAACTCTCAACTTCCTTGTGGTACCATCCGCGACTGGCCGACTTTCAGCTATCGTGCCATGCACCTCGACCCTTGTCGTCACTTCATGGACCTCGACTCGGTGAAGATCTACATTGACATGCTGGCGTTGCATAACATGAACCAGTTCCATTTCCATCTCAGCGAGGACCAGGGCTGGCGTATCGAGATTAAGAAATATCCGGAATTGACCCAAGTCGGTGCCTATCGCGATGGCACCGTCATCGGGCATAATGGCAATCTTTATGACACTATTCGCCATGGTGGTTTTTATACCCAGGACGAGCTCCGCGACCTTATTCGATATGCTGCTGAACGTCATATCAACATCATCCCTGAGATTGACCTGCCCGGACACATGCAGGCGGCTTTGGCCACCTATCCTCAGCTGGGGTGTACGGGCGGCCCATACGAGGTGTGGAAGCGTTGGGGCGTGTCGGAAGATGTGTTGTGTGCCGGTAATGAACAGGCTATGCAGTTCGCCGAGGATGTGCTTAACGAGGTGATGGACCTCTTCCCTTCACCGTATATCCATATCGGTGGCGATGAGTGTCCCAAGGTGCGCTGGGAGCAATGCCGTAAATGCCAGAAGAAGATCAAGGAGCTGGGAATCAAAGGGGATGAAAAATTCTCCAAAGAGGACTATCTTCAAAGCTATGTGATGAACCGGATGGCTAAGGTGGTGGAAGCCCGTGGACGGCGTGTCATCGGTTGGGACGAGATCCTCGAGGGTAATGTCTCTGAGACGGCTATCATCATGAGCTGGCGTGGTACCGAAGGGGGCATCGAGGCGGCACGGAAAGGGCATGATGTCATCATGGCTCCTTATTCGCATCTTTATTTCGACTATTATCAAAGCGAAGACATCGCCAATGAACCTCTTTGCATTGGAGGCTACCTGCCCGTGGAGCGTGTCTTCGAATTCAAACCCCTTCCCGAGGAGCTGACACCTGAACAACAGAAACATATCATCGGCGTGCAGGCGAACATCTGGACAGAATATATCGCTTCGTTCAATCATGTCCAATACATGGCGATGCCCCGTATGGATGCCTTGACCGAGATTCAATGGAACAACCCTGAACAGCGTGACTTTGAGGCTTTTGTGGAACGTTGCCGCAAGATGACTCAACTTTATGACTTGTATCATTATAATTATGCCAAACATATCTTCAACCCGCAGCCTTGGATTGATACGGTAGCCCCCAACTTGGTTACTCATCGACCTGTTATGCTGAAAGAGGAGCCTGATGAACGCTATGCCTACGAGGGTGCCACGGTGCTCAACGACGGAAACTTGGGTCGTGGTGCCTATAACTCAGGACGTTGGCTGGGCTTTTATGGAAAACCATTAGACGCCTTTTTTGATTTGAAAGAACCTCAGAAGATGTCGCATGTGCGTTTTCGTGCCAACGTCAACAAAGGAGCTTGGATCTATAATCCCAAAAAGGCCACGGTGAGATTGTCTAATGACGGCCAGCATTTCTATTGGGTTTGTGACAAGACCTTTCCCATCTCGGGATGGGCTGACAAGGATGGTATCTTCACTTATGAGTTGACGTTTGAGCCTGTTGCTGCGCGTTACGTGGAGGTCCTCATTGAGGGCTTCGATCTGCCTGAAGACCACAGTGGCTATGGCAATCCCGCATGGCTCTTCGTTGATGAAATTGAAGTCAATTGATAATTTAGAATTTAGAGTTGTTCTCCGCTCCCTCTAAATTCTAAATTCTAAATTCTAAATTTTCTTCAGCAGGATAATGTACACGGGGAAGTGGTCGCTGTACCCGTTCATCCATACACCGGAGCCGAAGGTTCGGAAGGGGAAGCCGTTGTAGCGTCCGCCGTGTTGTTTCAGGAACTCCTTGTTGTGAACCTTGGCGTTTTTATATTGATAGGTGCTGTAGTCGGTGGGCAGCAGTCCCGGGGTGATGACGGTTTGGTCGAGGACACCTGGCACGTCGTTGTAGTAGTTGGTTCCGATGCCGTTTTTGTGAAGCTCATACATGGGGTTGAAGAACTCTCCTTCTTTGAGCCGTTTCATGTCGCCAGTGGCACGGAGGTATTTGGTGACCGTTTTGTTGGTGGGGTAGTCGTTGTAGTCGCCCATCATGACCACTTTGGCGTTAGGGTTCTCGGCAATCAGCGAGTCGGCGATATGGCGGCATAGGGTCGCAGCTGCGGCACGGCCTGGCATGGAGCGCTTCTCTCCACCGTAACGTGAGGGCCAGTGCATCACGATGAAATGCATGGGCTCACCGTCGAAGAGGCCGGAGACCAACAGCTGGTCACGGGTGATGTGGTCGGGCTCGCCCGGTACAATGGTGCGGTACGACTTGGTGCCAGTCACCTTAAGATACTTTGGATTATAGATTAACGCCACATCGACACCGCGTCGGTCGGGGGAGTCGTAATGCACAATCTGATAGTTGCGGTCTTTGATCTCTGGCTGAATCACCAGGTCTTCAATCACATGACGGTTCTCAATTTCCGACAAACCCAGAACGGCCACGCCGTCGGGAGTGTAATCCGTGCCGATGGTGGAGATGGCGTAGGCCATGTTGTGCAGCTTCGACAGGTATTTCTCGGTGTTCCATTGGTTGGTTCCGTCAGGCAGGAACTCCGCGTCGTCTTTCAACGGGTCGTCAATGGTGTCAAAGAGGTTCTCCAAGTTGTAGAAGCCGACAAGGCCTATCTTATAGGCTTGTTTTTCTTGTGCGGAAGCACGATCCATCCCAAAGCAGAAGGCGAGAAGGATGAATATGAATGCAATGTGCTTGTTCATCGTGATGAATACTGTTATGATAGTTTACGCTGCAAATTTAGATTTTTTTTCATTGAAAACAAAAAAGTTTTGAATTCATTAAAAATGTATGGTAAAAGTTCAAGACGGTATGTTTTTTTTCCTATCTTTGTTCGTTTATTACAAGTCCTATTTTTAGCGAAACAAATCACAATCATTTCAATATGAAAAAAACTCTACTCTTAATGGTCACAGTGTTGTTGCTGACAGGGGTCCGAGCCCAGGTCGTCGATTCCACTGACCTGAACCAAAATGACTTGCCAACGGTGATCTTGATGGATTCCGACTTCGAGGAGTCCTCCACCTCGGTTAACGATGCTTCTACCTTACTCAACTCGTCGCGTGACGTGTTCAACAGCATCGCTGCTTACAATTTCGGTTCGTTGCGTTATCGTGTGCGTGGCAATGACTCGAAGTACAGTGATGTGATGATTAACGGCATCTCGATGAACGATCCAGAGACAGGGCGTCCGGTCTTCTCCAACTGGGGAGGTCTCAACGATGCTTTCCGCAACTCTGTCCTTGTCGAAGGTCTTGGAAAGACCTACGCTGGTTTTGGTGGTTTGGGTGGCCTCACCGCTTATTCAACCCGCGCTTCCCAGTATCGCAAACAGATTTCGGTGAGCTATGCCTTTTCCAACCGTTCCTACAATCACCGCGCCATGGCCTCCATCGGCACAGGTGAGATGGGCAATGGCTGGTATCTGATGGCTGCGGCCAGTGGTCGTTATGCAGGTGAAGGCTATACCGAAGGCACTTTCTACCGTGCTTACAGTTACTTCCTCTCCTTGGAGAAGAAGATTAACGAAAAACACAGCATCGATGTCACCGTGTTTGGTGCTCCCTCGCAGCGTGGTGGATCTTCTCCCGTGGTACAGGAGGTGTACGACCTTGTCGGATCCAACTACTACAATCCTAACTGGGGTTACCAAACTAATGGCGCGACAGGAGAACAGTTCAAGCGTAACTCTCGCGTGAGCACTTACCACCAGCCTTTCGCTCAACTCACCTGGTATTGGACACCCAACAAGAACACCGAGTTTAACACTTCGGTTTATTATTTCAGCGGCCCGGGCGGCCAAACCAGCCTTGAATGGGGTGAAGCCAAAGATCCGCGTCCCGACTATTATAAGAACTTGCCGAGCTATTATCTGACCAATGCTCATAGTACAGCGGAAATTGAAGATATGACTCATGCTTGGGAAAATAGAGATCCGAACATCATTCAGATAAATTGGGATGAACTCTACAACGCCAATCGCAACCATGTCTTCACGGTTGAAAACGCCAACAACGGAACGGATGGCACTATCACGGGTGCGTTCTCGAAATATATCCTTGCCGAGCGTCATTATGACAAACGGCAAATGGGCAATGCCACCTATTTCAAACATGAGTTCCAACCCAACCTCATCATGACTGGCGGTTTTGCTGTGAATGCCTCCAGAACCCATTACTATGAATGTGTCAACGACCTTCTCGGGGGCCAATACTACTATGATATTAATAAGTATGCCGAAAACCTCGAAACTGCCGAATGCCAAACCAATTTGCTCAACCCCAACCATGTGGCTAAAGTCGGAGACATCATCGGCTATAACTATTACGCTAACCGCAACTATGGCCGTATCTGGGATCAGATAGACTGGCTGGTCGGCAACTTCGACCTTTATCTCGGTTTTCAAGCCGAATTCACGCAGATCTGGCGCGAGGGTCTTTGGCAAAGCGGCTCCTTCGCCGACAATTCCTACGGCAAGGACAAGATGCATAACTTCTTCGACCCAGGAGTCAAGGCGGGTGTTACTTACGCCATCAATGGTCGTAACCACATCGTCGCAAACATGGCTTATATGTTCCAATCCCCGCAGTTTAGGGATATCTATGTGTCACCTCGTACCCGACAAACAGTGGTCGAAGGCGATCTGAGGAGTGAACGTATCAACGCCTTTGACTTGAGCTATCTTTACCGCTCACCAGAGTTCAAATTCCGCGTGACGGGTTATTATTACACCTACCAGAATCTTATCTGGAACCGTAGCTTCTATTGTGAGAATGTGTACCAGAATACCTCGACGAGTGCTAACTCCTACACCAGTGAGTTCGTCAACTTTATTATGACCGACATCAAGCAAAAGAGTCTTGGTGTGGAACTCGGTGCAGAATACAAGGTGACTCCTACCGTTACCTTGCAAGCTGCCGCCGCCAATGGCATCCATGTCTATAATAACAACCCCAACTTCTCGGTATATGATGATAACAACGCCACCGCTTATATCCCAAGCAGTGTCGCCTACTTGAAAGACTACCATGTGTCATCAGGTCCCGAGACGGTGGCCTCATTGGGTATCAAATATAACTCTCCCAAATACTGGTGGGTGAGCCTCAACGGAAACTATATGGCTAACATGTATTTCGACGTGAACCCCTATAACCATACCGCAGAAGGTATGTTGCATTATTCCCAGGATGACATCCGTATTAAAGACGTGCTGACCCAGACACCTATGAAGCCTGCTTTCACGCTTGATTTCTATGGCGGGTTCTCCAAACGTTATA